>Ga0247840_10003036_pt1 | contig 28966 bp, 24 predicted proteins | sample LaCruzMarch2015__FD_192404 | JGI IMG/M metagenome (GOLD analysis project Ga0247840, IMG submission 192404) | Freshwater microbial communities from meromictic Lake La Cruz, Castile-La Mancha, Spain - LaCruzMarch2015_17m | ecosystem: Environmental > Aquatic > Freshwater > Lake | place: Spain...
AAGCCGGCCAAGCAGGACGCCGAGCGAAAATCGCTTGGCCACACCACGCTGCGGGTGGAGGAGTTCCAGCCGGATCGCCTGCAGGTCAAGACCGAGATCCCGGGTGCGCCGGGTGCGGGCTGGATCACGCCTGACGGGGCCAAGGCGCAAGTCACCGTGCGCAATCTGTTCGGCACCGCGGCGGCGGGCAATCCGGCGAGGCTGGAAATGACCGTGCGCCCCTGGTCGGGGCAGGTGCCGGCATTTCCCGACTACCGCTTCCGCGGCAGTCTGCAGGCCAGGATTCCACAGGCCCCCGCGGAACTGGGCGAGGCCAGCACCGACGCGCAAGGCGTGGCGAGCTTCGACCTGCCGCTGGCCGCGATCGACGAGCCGGTCTTCGAGATCACCCTGGCCGGGGAAGGTTTCGAGAGGGACTCAGGGCGTTCAGTGGTGAGTGTCACCTCGGCGCTGGTGTCCAGGCACGCCTTCCTGCTCGGCCAGTCGCCCGACGGCCCGCTCGACTATATCTCAAAAGACAGCCCACGCCGGCTGAGGCTGTTGGCCGTAGGGCCGGATTTCAAATCCACCGGGACCGCAACTGTTACGGCGCAAGTGTTCGAGCAGCGCTATCTGTCGACCCTGGTCAAGCGCGACGACGGGTTGTACGCCTACCAATCGGTGCAGCGCGACGAGCCCGGCAACACCGTGCCACTGGTGTTGACCGACGGCCGGACGGACTTCGACCTGCCCACCGACAACCCTGGCCGCTTTTATGTCGTATTCAGCAACGCGCAGGGCGAGGAGCTCAACCGCGTGGCCTATACGGTGGCGGGGGATGGCAATGTCTCACGCAATATCGAGCGCAACGCCGAGTTGAACCTGACGCTGAACCAGGCGCAATACCAGCCGGGCGAGGACATCGAACTGCAAATCGTCGCGCCCTACCAGGGGGCCGGCTTGATTACCATCGAGCAGGACGGCGTGATTGCCAGCCAGTGGTTCAACGCCGTCGGCACCTCCTCGACCCATCGTATTACCCTGCCCGAGGGCGTCAGCGGCAATGCCTATGTGGCGGTGGCCTTCGTGCGCTCCCTGGATTCGCGGGAGATCTACATGAGCCCGCTCAGTGTCGCCGTGGTGCCGTTCGCCATCTCCCGCCAGGCCTACATCAACGACCTGAGCCTGCAGGTGCCGGAGAAGGTGCGGCCCGGCACTACCCTGGAGGTCCGCTACACCGTGACCGAGCCGACCAAGGTCGTGCTCTATGCCGTGGATGAAGGCATTTTGCAGTTTGCCCATTACCGCAACCCGGCGCCGCTCGATTTCTTCTTCCGCAAACGCGCCTTGCGGACCAAGACCCACCAGATTCTCGACCTGATCCTGCCCGATTATGCGCTGGTGCAAAGGCTCTCCAGCCCCGGCGGCGACGAGGACGCCGAGACCTTCGGCAAATACAAAAACCCCTTCGCCCGCAAACACAAGCCGCCACTGGCCTTCTGGTCCGGTATCCGCGACGCCGCGCCGGGCGAGCATGTCATCTCCGTGCCGATCCCGGATTATTTCAACGGCAGCATCCGTGTGCTGGCCGTGGCCGTCAACGCCGGCAAGCTCGCCGTGCCGGTCAGCCGCAGCGTGGCCGCCAACCCCTATGTGATCGCGCCCCAGCAACCCCTGGCGGTGGCACCGGGCGATGAATTCGACCTGGGGGTGTTGGTCGCCAACACGACGGGCGAGGCCGGAGAAAAGGCGCTGGCGGTTTCGGTCGCGGCGGGCGAGGCGTTGGAACTGCTCTCACCCAATCCGCAAAGGCTCACACTGGGCCCAGGCCAGGACGCCACGGTGCGCTTCACCGCCAAGGCCGGCGAAAAGCTGGGGCCGGTCGCCGTGCGCTACCAGGTCGAGGGCGCCGGACACGAAGCGGCCTATAGCGAGGAGCTGACCATCCGCCCATCCCAGCCGCTACTGACCACGCTGCAAAATGGCGTGCTGCGCATCACCGACCAGCAAGCCGGCAAGACCGGCGCACTGGCGCTGCAACGCACGCTCTACGACGAACAGCGCTACGCCGAATTTTCTGTCGCGATGACGCCGGTGGCGTATTTGCGCGGCCTGCTCGACTATCTGAAAACCTACCCCTACGGCTGCACCGAGCAACTGGTCAGCCAGGCCTTCCCGGCGGTGGTATTGGGGCGCAACGCCGAACTCGGCTTGTCGGCACAGGACGCGGATCTGCTGTTCAGTCGTACCATGAAGATCCTGCAAACCCGCTTGAAGAATGACGGCAGTTTCGGCATCTGGTCGGTCGCCGGCCCGGCCGATCCATTCTATTCGATGTACGCCACCCATCTGTTGTTGGAGGCCCGCGAGCGTGGTCATCAGGCCGCGGATGCGATGTTCGAGCGCGCCATCGGCTACGCCGACCAATACACCCAGGAGCGGCATTACACCTGGCCCGAGCACCAGGCTCAGGCCTATGCCCTGTACCTGCTCGCCCGCCACGGCCGCAACGTCGCCGAGCGGCTCAAGGCCTTCGAGGCGGAGTTGCAGCGGCAATGGGGGCAAGGCGCGGGCGCGGCCAACTGGGTGCGCTTCTTCCTCGGCGCGGCCTACAAGATCCATCATTTGGACGCCGACGCCGACCGCTATTTCGGCGAGTTCCAAAGGCAATGGAAGATCACCGGGCTGCTGCCGTGGAATATGCAGGAAAGCCCGGAGGTCATGAGCCTGTACCTCTATCTGCTCAACCGGCATTTCCCCGAACTGCTGGACACGCAGGACCCGCAGTTTGGCCGCTATCTGCTCGAACTCGGCCAGGACCTGGTCAAGCAACGCAGCAATTCGTTTCGCGGCTCGCTCGCCTTACTGGGGCTGGGAAGCCTCTGGAGCCGCTTTGCGCAGGACGACGGCACCGGCTTCGAGGTGCTCGCCGGCCAACCCTTGGTACCCTTGCCGCTGCATGGGCAGACCGTCAAGCGGGCCTTGCTGGAGCAGGCGATGAGTCCGCTGCAGGTGCGCGGGTCCGGGGTGTGGAATCTCTATTATCAGGTGACCGAGCGAGGGTATGACAAGGCGCCGCCGCGCGTCGCCATCAACCAGGGGCTGACAATCGAGCGCTGGGTACTGAATGAAAGAGGCGAACCGACCACTGAACTGGCATTGACGGATAAGCTGCATATCCGCCTGGGGCTGCACCCGGACCAGCCGGTGAACGATATCGCGGTGGTGATGCTGCTTCCCGGCGGCTTTGAAATCGATTTGAGCGAAGAGGGCCTGGGTGCGCGCAAGTCATTGGATATCGCCGCCAAACCCCTGTGGCAGCCCGAGTATATCGACGTACAGGAAGACCGCGTGGTCTTCTTCGGCGACCTGGACGGCGGCGAGCGCTATTTTGAATTTCGCTTGAAACCGCTGACTGCCGGGGTCTACACGGTACCGCCGGTCATGGCCGAGGGCATGTACGACACCGGGATTCTGCATCGCGGGCTGGCGGATACGATCAGGGTGAAAGAATAGGGCACTTGCGTGTTCCGCGTGCCGGCATGAACCCCTTAAGGAACAGTTTACCAATAGGTTAAGCAAGTCCATGAGGGAATGTTTGTCCAGTCGTTGTCGTTTTCGTAATCGAGGTTAATCGTAGTGCCCCGGATTCTCCCGCACCCCAAGTTGCATCGCCTATCCGATTACGACAACGACAACGAAAAGGACAACGACAACGACAACGATTGGGTTTGTGTTTAAGTTGTTCTTGATTCGTTGCTAAGCCAATGAATCATCTGTGTTCATCTGTGTTCATCTGTGGATAACCGCTCTTTCTGGGATTGCCGGGTGCCCCGCATCGCCCGCTATGCCGTCGCCCTGGTGGTGGTCCTTGCGCTCGGCTGGGCCGGCTTGGGTCTGATCGCGGCACCCCTGCTGGTCAACCGGTCGAATGCCTCCTGCGCCGTCACCGACCGTGCCGGCAAGTTGTTGCGTCTGAGCTTGACCGGAGATGAGAAATTCCGCCTGTGGGTACCGCTGGAAGCGCTGTCGCTTGAGTTGCAGCAAGCGACGCTGCGGTACGAGGATCGTTGGTTTTACCGCCACCCGGGGGTCAATCCATTCGCCTTGGTGCGGGCGGCATGGAGCAGTGTCGCGGCATCTGGCCGCCGGCAGGGCGCATCCACGCTGACAATGCAACTGGCGCGCCAGCGCTTTCGGCTCATCACCCATACCCTGCCTGGAAAATTCCGCCAGATCGGCTATGCCCTGTGGTTGGAGCGGCATTTTTCCAAGGATGAATTGCTGGAGGCCTATCTCAATATCGCGCCCTATGGCGCGAATATCGAGGGGGTCGGGGCGGCGGCCTGGGTCTATTTCCATAAACCCGCGGCCGAGCTGTCCCCCGACGAGGCCCGCGCCCTGGTGTTGATTCCGCAAAATCCCCGCTCGCGGGCCCCCCTCAGTCCGGCCGGTAAAGGGGCCCTGCAAGCGGCCTGGCGGGTCGCCTATGGCGAAGACCCGGGTTTCGAGCGCCTGGGGTTTCGACGCCGGGAGGATTTGCCGTTGCGTGCGCCGCATTTTGCCGAGCGGGTCTGCGGGCGCGGCGGGGAGGGCCTGGCCTCGACGTTGGACCCGACGGTGCAGGCACTCGCCGAGGAATTGCTGAACAGTTTTGTCCGCCAACACCAGGCGCAGGGCATCAGGAATGCGGCGGCGATGGTGGTCCGGGCCCCGCGCATGGAGGTCTTGGCCTATGTGGGTTCGGCCGGCTATTTGGACTGTCGCATCCAGGGTTTTGTCAATGGCCTGAAGGCCCGGCGTTCGCCCGGTTCCACCCTGAAGCCCTTTGTTTATGCACTGGCGATCGGTCAGGGTCTGATCACGCCAGATACCTTGCTGAAAGATACCGCGCTGCGCACCGGCGGCTACCAGCCGGAGAATTTTGAGGGCAATTATCTGGGCCCCCTGTCCGCCACCGCGGCCCTGGTGCGCAGCCGCAATATTCCGGCCGTCGCCCTGGCGGCGCAATTGCGCCGGCCGACGCTGTATCAGTTCTTGCGGCTGGCCGGGCTCAAGCCAGCCAGGGAGGAGGCGTTCTATGGTCTGACCTTGGCGCTCGGTGGGGCGGAGGCGTCCATGGAGGATCTGATTGGCCTGTATGGGTTGCTGGCGAATGGCGGGGAATACCGGGCGTTGCGCTGGTTGCGCACGGACGACGGGGGCGGGCCGCGGGGCGCGCCCCAACTGCTGCTGCCGCCGGCTGCCTACCTGGTTCGCCGGATGCTGGAGGCCAATCCGCCGCCGGAGCGCAGTTTCGGGCTGCGCTCGTTCAGCCGGAACCTGCCCGTGGCCTGGAAGACCGGGACCTCGTCGGGCTTGAAGGATGCCTGGGCTCTGGGGTTGATGGGGGATTGGCTGGCCGGGGTCTGGGTGGGCAATTTCGATGGAGCGCCGAACCGACACTTGGTCGGGCGCGACCTGGCCGGCCCCTTGCTGTTCAGCATCCTTGAGGCCGTCGGCCAGGAAGTGCCCGGGGACGGGTCGCAACCCGCGCCGCCGCCAGGTTTGAAGGCGGTGGAGATCTGCCCGGTGTCCGGCGCCTTGCGCTCGCCCTGGTGTCCGCATGGCAAGACCGGCTGGATCATCCCCGGCGTCTCGCCGATTGCGACCTGCACCGTCCATCGGCAGGTCTTCATCAACCCAGGCAACGGGCTACGGCGGTGCCGGGGCGAGGAAGGGGGCAGCGAGGCGCAGGTCGCGGAGTTCTGGGATAGCGACGTGCTGGACCTGTTCCGGCTGGCCGGTGTGCGCCGCGCATCGCCGCCGCCCTTTGAACGGCCGTGCGGGGACTTGGCCGGCGCCGACGCGGGGGCGCATCCGCCCACCATCGTCTCGCCGCTGGTCGGCATGAGTTATCCGCTCCGCGCCGATGGCAACAGCCGCATTGAATTCTCCGGCGTCAGCGACGGCGGCCGCCATCGCCTGTTCTGGTTCGTCGATGACAGTTTCGTGGGCGAGGGCAATACGGTGTTCTGGTCGGGGCGGCCGGGCCGTTTTGTGGTGCGCGTCGTCGATGAGCAGGGGCAATCGGCCGCCACGGTCCTGACCGCGATTCCAGTCGACTAAAGAAAACCAGCGGGCGGTCGAGGCCCCCGCGCACCACGGTCAGCTTCAGCCTCGGGTCGACGGTCAGCAGCCATGCCGCGCCCGTGCTAGGATTTGCCCCAGGACCCCAACTGCCCTTGGTGACCCCCATGCCTGAAACCGCCCTGGCCGAGCCGCGCCGCACGCGACCTGAATCGGAGTGCCTGGCGCCCCCCTCCCAGGCCGGCCGCCGCGTCTCGGAGGCCGAGTATTGGCGCACCTACTACCTCGACTCCGACTGCCACTACGAATGGAACAATGGTCGCCTGGAGGAGAAGCCGGTGTCCGACTATGAGACCTTCCTCGCCTACGAATGGTTTATGCATCTGCTGCGGCTCTTCCTCGACAACCGGCCGATTGCGCAGATGGTGGCCCTGGAGATGGGCTTCCGGCTGCCGCTGCCGACCGGTACCGTCATCCGCAAGCCCGACCTCGGCGTGGTGTGTAACGACAACCCCGAGCCGCTCCTGTCGCGCGATGCCTCCTACCCGGGCGTCTTCGACCTCTGCGTGGAGGCACTGTCGGACCTGGAGCGCCGCGACATCCTGCGCGATACCCTGGTCAAGAAGGCCGAGTACGCCGCCGGTGGCGTGCCCGAATATTACATCCTGCACCGCACGCCCGAGCAGCAGGCCTTCTTCGCCCGCGCCGCTGACGGGCTCTATGCCCCGATCGCGCCCGTCGACGGTGTGATCCGCTCGCGGGTGTTGCCCGGATTTCAGTTCCGCCTGGCCGACCTCTGCCGTCGACCCGAGCACGCGACCCTGCGCGATGATCCGGTCTATGCCGCCTTCGTCCTGCCCGGCTGGCGCGAGGCCGAGGAGCGGGCGCGGAAGGCGGAGCAGCGGGCCGAGCAGGCGGAGCAGGCGCTGGCCCGGCTTCAGGCGCAACTGGCCGGGCGCGACGAGTAGCGCCGCGCCGCGCGCTCGGTTGTGGCCCGCTTCCCGCCGTCTCCATCCCTATGAGCTTTCGGATGACACCCCCCTTCAAACGCGACAGAGGACCACTGAAGATGACACCAACACCCATCGACTCAGCCGCCCCGCGGGTCCCCCCGGGCCGCCGCCGCGCCCTGGCCGCGCTGGCCCTGACCCTGGCAACACTCGGCGCCGCGCTCGGTCTCGCGGGCCCCGCGGGCGCCGCCGACAAACCCAATATCCTGGTCATCTGGGGCGACGATATCGGCACCTGGAACATCAGCCACAACAGCCGCGGCATGATGGGCTACCAGACGCCCAATATCGACCGCATCGCCGGTGAGGGCCTGGGCTTCACCGACTATTACGGGCAGCAAAGCTGCACGGCGGGTCGCGCCGCCTTCATCAGCGGCTCAGTGCCGGTGCGCTCCGGGATGACCAAGGTCGGCCTGCCGGGCGCCAAGGAAGGCTGGCAGAAGACCGACGTGACCATGGCGACGGTACTCAAGGGGCAGGGCTACGCCACCGGTCAATTCGGCAAGAATCACCAGGGCGACCGCGACGAGCACCTGGTGGAACGGGACCCGGATGCACTTCCGTACCCACGTCAAGGCAGAGAACCGCGGCAAGTCCGGACAGGATGAATACAGCGACGGCATGGTCGAGCACGACGGACAGGTCGGGGAACTGCTCAAGGCCCTCGACGACCTGGGGTTGGCGAACGACACCATCGTCATGTATTCCACGGATAACGGCCCGCACTACAACACCTGGCCCGATGCCGGCACCACCCCCTTCCGCAGCGAGAAGAACTCCAACTGGGAAGGCGCCTACCGCGTCCCTGCCTTCGTGCGCTGGCCCGGTCACTTCCCCGCCGACAAGACGTTGAACGGCATCCTCTCCCACGAGGACTGGCTGCCGACCTTCGCCGCCGTCGCCGGTGCACCGGACATCAAAGAAAGGCTCATGGCCGGCACCGATATCAACGGCCGCCGCTACCGCAACTATATCGACGGCTACAACCAGCTCGATTACCTCGCCGGCACGGCCAAGGAATCCCCGCGCCACGAATTCTGGTATGTCAACGACGACGGCCAGATCGTCGCCGCCCGTTATGACGACTGGAAGGCGGTCTTCCTGGAAAACCGCGGCGAGGCCTTCGGCGTCTGGCGCGAGCCCTTCGTGCAGTTGCGCATCCCGCTGCTGTTCAATCTGCGCCGCGACCCCTTCGAGAAGGCCCAGCACAACTCCAATACCTATAACGACTGGTTCCTGGAGCGCCCCTTCGTGATCGCCCCGGTGCAGGCCATGGCCGCGCGCTTCCTCATGACGATGCAGGACTATCCACCGAGCCAGTCCCCGGGTTCCTTCAATCTGAGCAAGATCGAAGAGCAATTGCGTCGGGGCGGCGGCAACTGATCCGCGCGTGCTCTTGGTCGTGACACCCGCAGGCGGGACGGGGCATTCGCCCCGTCCCGAACCCTTCAGCGGTCCCCAACTCACCGGAACCTGGCGCTTCTGAGTCAGTTCCGACCTGATCGAGATGCGGCGCTACGCCAAGCGCCGCGGCGAGCCCCGTCGCCAACTCATCCGCACCGACAAGGTCTCCTGGAAATTCCCGGTCCGGGCCGCTGCGCGAGCTGCTCGGCGCGCTGGTGCTCCTGCTGCGCGCGCCGCCGCTCCTGTTCGGCCTGCGCCTCGGCCTGCTCCGCGCGCCGCCGCTGCTGTTCGGCCTGCCGTGCCAGTTTGACGGGACTGAGGAAGGGACGCCCCGCCGGGTCGAAGACCTCTAGGGTCCCCGGGCGCACGGCAAAGCGGATCCCCAGCCGCGGGCTGGTCCAGCCGTTGAGGTGCGCCATCTGCCGCAGGCTGCTCCCTTGGCGCAGCCAGACCTCCAGCCGATTGTGGTCGGGGTCGTAGACATAGTATTCCTCGACCCCGTAGGCGTCGTAGAACTCCAGTTTGTCACGCATCTCCTTGGCACTGTTCGACGGCGACATGATCTCGAACACGACCTGAGGCGCGATGCCGCCCTCCTCCCACTGCCGGCAAGAACCGCGCGGGCCCTTGGGCCGACCGAAGGCGACCATGGCGTCCGGCGCCATGGGGCCGATGACCCGCCGATCCCGCACCGGGTACCAAAAGAGGTCCCCGGCGACGAAGACATCCTCGCGATCCGCGAACAGGATCTCCAGGTTCTCCTTGATCTTGACGATCCAATCGAACTGCCGCGTGTTCTCCGCCAGCGGTGCTCCGTCGCTCTCGGGGTAGGGATCATCGGGGTCGATACGTGACAGGGGTTCATGGCACTGGCTCCGGGCCGGCGTGGCGGCCTCAGGGGTGGTCCGGTCCGGCGGATGGGTCGGCACGGGCGATGATTCCAGGAAGCGTCGCGGTGCGCAAGCGGCGTTCAGGTCCGCGATTGCTCCGCAGGTCATTCAGGATGCCAGGGCGTCGGGGGCATCCATCTCGACAAGTCGTCGGCGGGGCATTGGCGCCGCGCCCGCACGAGTCTCTCAACCTGCTTTGGGTCGAGATCGGCGTGAAAGGGCGCCCATCGGGTGAGTCTGCACCACTCGGCGTTTTCTGGGTCTGCCTCCAGCATTTGCTCGGTCACGGTGAGGATACCGCTGGCGTCATGGAGTACCTGATAGGCGAGTAACAGACTCACCTGCGTCGCCCCCCAGCTTGTAGCATCGTGCGAAAACGTGTAGACAGTGAGCGCTTCCCGTAGCGCGGTAACGGCCTCGGTTAGCAGTTGAGTCCCACGCGGACCCCCGCCGTGCGGGCCGGGCAGCAACGGGGACTCGTCGGCGCCCATTAGAAAAAGCGCGCTGCCAAGATGGTACTGGCTGAGTGCCCAGTCCCGCGGTAGACCGTCGCGCGTGTAAACCGTCAGTGCCGCGCGGTGGGCGGTAACTGCTTCCTCCAAGAGTCGATGTCCGTTCTTATCGTTGGAACGGATGCTTTGGACCGCCAGCGCACCCCCCAGGTTATTCTGAACTCCGGCCCACCGCTGGGGCGCCGCTTCTCGGGTGTAGACGGTTAGTGCCTCCCGAAAGGCCGCAATCGCTTCGATCGCCAATAGTGTCGCCTCATCGCCTGTTGCATGGGTGCATTGCCTCATGAGGGCCATTCCGAGGTTGTTTAGGGTTTCGGCCCAGTCCAGGGGCAGGTCCTGACGGGTGCGCAGAGTGAGGGCCTCTCGGAAGGCGGAAACCGCCTCGGCGAGTAACCGCTGCGTGTCTTGCCCATGAGTTCGGACACTTTGATCCGCGAGCACCACACCGAGATTGCTTGTGGCCCTTGCCCAATCCTGAGGCAGTTCGGTTCGGGTGAAGACGGTCAGTGCGCGCCGGTAGGCATCGTCCGCCTCGGCCAAGTGGCAGCTGGAGTCGGCGTCCGCAAGCCGGATACCGAGACTCTGGTGCGCGTCTCCGACAAGAACACTAAACTGCGCCCACCACTGCGGTGACTGCTGCCTGCGGATGGCGGCCAGTCCTTTGCCATAGGCGTCGAGTGCTTCGGTGAAGCGGTACCTTGCCATCGCGGCATCCCCGGCCAAGCGGTATCCATGTAGCGCCTTTTCCAGGAGGTCTCGCTCGCGGACACGAGCGGCGGCCAGCCGCTCCAAATAGGCATCGCCGGATTCCATCCCCCGACTGAAGGCGTCCGCGAAGTTCTTCTTCGCGTAGGCGGCAAGTCCGAGCCGGAAAGGGTCGCCCGCCTGCTCTTCGATCTGGGCCACCCAGCGGTCGATTTCCTGCTGGACTTCCGCCGGACCGAAGCCGTATCGTCCGGACCAGTCCGCGATCAGTCCGGCGAATTCCGGGGGCGCGGACAGGCCCTGGTTAGCCGCTTCACCAATCGGGGTAGCCTTGACCGCGGCGGCGTATTTTTCGGCCAGATCTGCGATCAGTGATTCGATGCGCTCATCGGTCCAGAGCCGTTTGGACCCCTTGGGCAGTAGACGCAAATCCACCACTCGGCCGAGGTCGTCCGGGATATCCAGGCGCCCGTCCAAAGGGTGTTGAATCACCCAACCGTCTTTGCGGACGATGAGTTGAATGGACCGTCCCTGCGTCTGGTGCGAGGCGAGTTTCAAGAAGAAGATGCCATTTTCGTCTGCGGTTGCGGACTCACCGGTTTGCGCCAAAGCCACATGGGCCTGGGCGGCAGGTTCCAATTCCCCTTGAGGGCCGATAGTCTGGATAAGTCCCCGAAGCAGGCGCGCTGGAACGGGTCGCGGCTGCGCGGTTGGCGCCTGTTCGGCGGCGGGGAGTTGCGCCAAGCGCTCAAGAATGACTCCTGCAATCTCCTCTGCAGACCGATCGCCGATCCAGACATACCCGTCGATGGAAAAGAGTCCGGGGATCTCAGTGTCGTCCAGGCGCAGCGGCATGACCGATTCGCTGCGGCGTCGCTTGATGAGGTCGCGCAGGGCACGCCACTCCAGCCCACACCACTCCTTGCGCTCGTAGTCGGCGCACAGGAAGACGGCGATCAGATCGGACTGGTCGTGATAGAGGGCCTGTAGGTAGGTGTCCAGATTCGGGCGGGCAAATTCGGCCTCGTACCAGGTGTCGTAGAGGATCGCCGTGCCGCCGAGTTGGGCTGCCAGGTACCCGGCTACCTGGGAGACAAAGGGGCGGCGCTCTCCGGGGAAGGAAAGCGCGATGCGGAAGCGTCTGTCGACAGTGTTCATCGTGGCCTGGTGATCGAGATTAGGTCCGCCCCCCCGGTGTCTCAATAATCACCGACAGATCCCGGGCGGGCTAAATTCTACTAGGCTCACGATTCTACGGCGAAAGTGGGCGGCATGTAGCCTGTTCGCGAACCTTCGGATCTGTTGTCGGTGCGGGGTTCTGCTGGTTCCCCGAAACGTCCCGGCTCAGGAGCATTCCCCGAGCGCCTTCGGCGCGCCCGTCCGGCTGAAGCCTCGACCACCGGTTCGGGCGCGATTGCCCCGGAGGTCGAGGCTTCAGCCGGTCGCGTGCCCGCTTGCGGGCCTGGTCGTGGCGAATATGTTCACCATCTCGGGGGCTCACTGCCATTCAGTTCAGCCTCACTTGCAGTCCGGCCCGGTCTGGGAGCGCCGCACCCCAGTGCGGCGCGATCTCGCGGATAACCCCGGCGGTGGGGGTTGAGCAGAGACCGCGCCGCACTGGGGTGCGGCGCTCCCAGTAGCCGTTGCGGCTTAACTGAATGGCAGCGATCTCGGGCGTTGGGAACTCGCGCGGGTGGCGGTGCTGCTCGGGAAGCAGCGTTTCCTGGGCTTGGTCCCGAAGCGGGGCATGGGCGCGCGGGGCAACAAGGGCGCGATGGACAACGCCATAAGGTCGCGCGGCACCATCTTCACTGCCCCGGGCTTTTGTCATAACTCCGGCCATCCCGCGACTTGTAAGGTCGTCGGTCCGCACAGCGGACCCTACGGGCGCGGAGCCATCCCGTAGGGTCCGCTGTGCGGACCTTCCCCGCCGCCGGTCTGAGCTACATGACCGCATCGCGCGACCCCGCTTCAAAGCCCCGCCAATTCGCCGCTACTGCGCAAAGGGTGAAGCATCCGCCGCGCACCGGGCGCCGGCAGGCGGTAGCAGTCCGTCGATCAGGTAGGACGCCACATGGTCCTGCGCACAGCGGTTGGGATTGAGCAGTACCGTGTGCCCGAAGCCGTCGACGCTCAGCAGATGGCCGTTGGCCAACTCGGCGGCCATGCGTTGCGAGCTGGAGTAGGGGGTGGCGGGGTCGAAGGTGTTGCCGATCACGAGGACCGGGAGGGTCGCGGCGGTCCAGGGTCCCAGGTAGCGGTTGGCCGATGTGACCGACCAGCCGCGGCACAGGGCCGCGAAGGGCCAGATGTTGGGTCCGGCGCGCCGGTAGGACGCCCGGGCCGCTTTCGCGTACCCCGGCGGCGTCGCGGGGTTGGGGCTCTCCCCACAGACTACGGCGGCCTGCCGGCCCAGGCTCGTGGTGTCGATGCTCGCGGTCGCGGGCGCGGGCGTCACGGATGCCGGGGCCGGCGGCTGGGTGCTCGCGACGGAGCGGCCTTGCGCGGCGGTCCAGACCTGCTGCACGAATTGCGCGACGGCGACCCGGCCGCACTCGCGCATGAAGGCCTTCAGGGTGTCCGCGGCGCCGTGGTCCGAGCCGATCCGCAGGAAGGTGGTCAGGGTGCGCGCGTCGCGGTCGTTGCCGGCCCAGGCCCGGGGGGAGACGGCGCCGTCCAGGACGGCCGCCCGGACCCGCTGCGGAAACATGTTGATGTAGGTCGCCCCGAGGAAGGTGCCGTAGGAGGTGCCGTAATAGCTGATCTTCTCCTCGCCGACCGCGGCCCGCAGCAGGTCGAGGTCGCGTGCGTTGTCGGCGGTGGAGACGTGCGCCATCGGTCGGCCGTCCCGGCGCACGCACCGCTGGTTGAGCCTGGTCCGGGCGCTGATCGACTGTGCCAGCTCCAACGGGGACACCGGGATGGACGTGAGATCGCTGAAGGTCTTGTCGACGAAGTCGCGCTCCGCCTGCTCGCTGTCGAATCAGTGATCGCCGGTGAATGCCGCGCCGGGCGCGGACGCCGCCTGGTGCGTCGCCAAGGACCCGCTGCGGGCCCCCTGGTCCCCCTGGCCGCAGGCGTCACCCGCGTGGACCGGAATCAGTGAGCCGGCCAGCAGCAGGCCCGCCAGCAGGCCGGCGGTCAGTAGGGCAGAGGTGTTGATGGTCATCTTGGGTGCCTCGTTTTCTATGGGTGGGTTGCCGGCCGGGGGGCGGGGCCGCCGCACTTGAACTTCCTACCAAAACATTGGGGCATAGCGGCGGGCAACAAGCCGCGGGGGGGGCGTGTCGATCTGTTGTCCGGACCTGTCCGCTCGGGTTTGCACAGGTCGGCGCTGGCCCCCATATACCAGGATCGGGGTAAGGGTCTCGCGAAGCCGCGGGGCCATCCCCCCAATCCTGTCCCCGAGGTCTCCCCGATGAAGATTGCCCTGATCGTGCTTGGTGTTCTGCTCCTGCTCGCCGTGGCGGCGATGGCGGTGTTCGTCTTCGTCGTGCAGAACGTGGAGCAGCCGGCCTATGAGTCGATTACGCACGACGGCGCCTTCGAGGTCCGCGACTACCCGCGCCTGGTGGTGGCGGAGGTGCGCCGCGGCGGACCCCGCCGCGAGGCACTGAGCGCCGGGTTCGGTCCGCTGGCCCGCTACATCTTCGCCAAGGAGCGCGCCAGCGAGCGGATCAGCATGACGGCCCCGGTGACCCAGCAGCGACCGGAGTCCATCGCGATGACGGTCCCGGTGACCCAGTCGCGCGACCCGGCCGGCGACTGGGCGGTGCGCTTCATCATGCCGGCCAGCTATGACCTGGATAAGCTGCCCGCCCCGGCGGGGACGGACGTGCGCCTGAGCGAGGTGGCACCCCGGCGGGTCGCGGCCATCCGCTTCAGCGGGTCGGCCACGGACGAACTGATGGCGGGCAAGGAGGCAGAACTGCGCGCCTGGCTGGCCGCCCGGGGGCTGACCCCCGCCACCGCGCCGGTCTACGCCTATTACAACGACCCCTTCACGCCGGGCTTCCTGCGGCGTAACGAGGTCCTCGTCGACCTGACCGAGGGCCTCGGCACCAAGGCGACGCCCGCGCCGGTGACGGGGGTGACACCATGACGGCCGCCATCGACAAGGCCACGGCGGCGGGCCGGTCCGGGCGCGCCGTCGGTCTCGCCGCGTTGCTGGTCGCACTCTTGGCCCTGGCCGCTATCGGCACCGGACTCTGGCGCCTGCACTCGGCCACGGCGGGACTCGCGATCGAGACGCTGCGGGTCGGGGAGATCCCGGTCACCGTCTATCGCCCGGCGACGGCAGGGACCGCGTCCGCCCCAGCACCAGTCGTCGTCATTGCCCACGGTTTCGCCGGTTCCCAGCAGTTGATGCAGCCCTATGCGATGACCCTGGCCCGCAACGGCTATATCGCCGTGACCTTCGACTTCCCGGGTCATGGCCGCAACCCGGCACCCTTCGTCGCCCGCCTGGAGGACGAGGAGCGCCGGGTCGGGGTCCTGCTGGGGGCGCTCGAGCGGGTGGTCGGGTTCGCGACGGGTCTGCCGGGGGCCGACGGGCGCCTCGCGCTGCTCGGGCACTCCATGGCCGGCGACGTGCTGTTGCGCTACGCCACCGCCCACCGCGACCAGGTGGTCGCCTCGGTCCTGCTCTCGCCCTACATCTCGGCGAGCGCCCCCCGGACCCAGCCGCGCGATGTCCTGTTCGTCTTCGGCGCACTGGAGCCCGCGATGCTCCACCAGGCGGGCCGCGAGGCCGTCGCGGCGGCGAGCGGGCCCCAGGTCGCGGACGCCGCCGCGGTGCAGCCCGGTATCGTCTATGGTGACCTGGCCGACGGCAGTGCCCGGGAACTGGTGCTGGCCCCCGGGGTGGAGCACATCGGGGTACTCTATGGGCAGGGCGGCCTCGGCGCCGCGCTGGACTGGCTGAACCGGGCCCTTGGGCATCGGGGCGACGGCTTCATCGACGCCCGCGGCGGCGCGCTCGGGCTGCTCTTCCTGGGCATCGTGGCGCTGGCCTGGCCCCTGTCACGGCTGCTGCCGCGCGCGGCGACCCGACCGCTGGGGGCGGGGCTGGGTTGGCGGCGGCTGCTGCCGGCGGCCATCGCGCCGGCGGTGCTCACGCCGCTGATCCTGCGGGTGCTGCCGAGCGACTACCTGCCGATCCTGCTCGGGGACTATCTGGCCCTGCACTTCGGCGTCTATGGCGTGCTGACCCTGCTGGGTATCTGGTTCACCCCCGCGCCGCGGGGCGGGGAGGCGGCCCCCGCGGGCTTGGCGCGGAAGCCGGGCCGGGTGCTGTGGACCGGCCTGCTGGTCGGCACCCTGGCGACCGCGGCCTACCTGACGCTCGCCATCGCACTGCCGCTCGACCAGTATGTCACCGCCTTCATGCCCGGGGCCGGGCGCCTCTGGATCGTGCTCGGCATCCTGCCGGGGACCTTGGCCTATTTCGCCGCCGACGGCTGGCTCACCCACGGGGAGGGGTCGCCCTGGGCCGCGCCGATCCTGACCAAGACGCTGTTCCTGGTCTCACTGCTGGGGGCGGTGGCCCTGAATCTCAGCCAGCTCTTCTTTCTGATCATCATCATCCCGGCGATCCTGGCCTTCTTCCTGCTCTACGGCCTGATCGGCGGCTGGGTCTATCGCCGCACCCGTCACCCGCTGGTGGGGGCCATCGCGATCGGGCTCGCCTTCGCCTGGTCCCTCGCCGTGACCTTCCCGGTGGTGGACTGAGTCACCCGCCTGATCGGGTCCCGCCGCCGCGACCGCGGTCGGCGCGGGCCGGTCGCGGCGGGCAAAGAACCCGCCCGGAATGAACAGCAGGGCCAGCACCAGGATGCCGTTGAAGGCCCCATTGACCTGATTCTCCAGGCGCATCAGTTCCAGGTTCGGGGGCAGGGCATAGCCGAGCGCGGCGCTCGCCAGGGCGATCAGCAGCAACACCGACCAGCCGGGCAGGCCCATGTCACGGATGCGCTTGGCCACCAGGTTGAACTGCGCAAAGACGAAGAGCAGGCAGAAGAGCGCAAAGCCGACGAGCAGGGCCGGGGCTATGTGTTCCAGCAGATAGCCCTGAGCGGTCGCCAGGTCATCGAAGATCAGGGGTTCCGCCAACCCTATCCCGAAGGCGAGACCCAACCCGAAGAGCATGAACAGGACCCAGAGCAGCAGCCAGAACCCGAGGAACGGCAGGCGCGCCAGGCGCCCGGTGGTCAGGCCGCCAAGAAAGGCTCGAAACATCGGCAATACTCCGGGTAGGGTGCATGGGGTGGCCGGCGGGTCGCTCCGGCGGCCGAGCGAGAGATTAGGTGAATTTGGGATAACTTTGTACCTGTACGACAAACCGGAGGTCGAGGCTTCAGCCGGATGCGGCGTCGCTGCCCGCTAAAGCGTCGGCCTCCGGTCGAGTCGCTCCGGCCATCGACAGGTTGAGCCTTCGTGGTACGGAGTTTCCCGGAAATCGCCTTAGCCCCCCGCTGCCGTCGCGGCGCCATCGCGCGGGTTTGAACGCCTGACCTAACCGAACTGCCCCCACAAGAGCTTGGCGGAGATTGCGAGCGATACGGCCACCAGCACCGGTCGCACCAGGGCGCTGCCGTGGCGCAGGACCAGGTGGGAGCCCAGCCAGGCACCGAGCAGTTGACCGGCCGCCATCACCAGCGCCACCGGCCAGACGATGTGCCCGCCGGGCAGGAAGACCAGCAGGGCCGCGAGGTTGCTCGCGAAGTTCAGGAGCTTGCTGTGGGCGGTGGCGCGCCGCAGGTTGTACCCTTGCAGGGCGACATAGCCCATGGCGAAGAAGGTGCCGGCCCCGGGGCCGAAGAAGCCGTCGTAGAAGCCCAGTCCCAGGCCCAGGGTCAGGGCGAAGGCGACCGCCCCCAGGCGCCGCCGACTGTCCAGATCCGACACCCGCGGCGAGCACAGGAAGTACAGGGCGAAGGCGATCAGGAACACCGGGATCAGGCGCGCGAGGAAGGCACTGTCCAGACGCTGCACCAGGAGCGCCCCGAGTGCGGCGCCGCCGAAGCTGCAGGCCGTCGCCAGGGCCGCCGCCCGCAGGTCTACCTGGCCCTTGTGGATGAAATTCAGCGCCGCGGTGCCGCTGCCGAAGACCGCCTGCGCCTTGTTGGTGGCGAGCGTCGCCACCGGCCCCAGCCCCGCCCACAGCAGGGCCGGGATGCTGATCAGACCGCCGCCCCCGGCGATGGAGTCCACGAACCCGGCCAGCAGGGCGACCAGGAACAGCAGGCTCAAGACCTCGATGGATGCCATGGAATCTCAGCGCGGAAAGCGAACCGCCGAACCCCTACAATGCCGGGCCGCATTCCCACGCAGGAGAGATTGTGAGAGTAATCGCCGCGACGGCGCCCGCCAGCGGGCGCACGACCGGCTGAAGCCTCGACCTCCTGTGCGATCACGCCCGAACCGGAGGTCGAGGCTTCAGCCGGACGGAAACGCCGAAGACTACAAGGCCGGACGGGGCATTCGAGACTGGGCAAGTATTAGTTCCTTGATATATAAGCGATATGTCGCTCAGGCAGGGCTCGTTTTCGAGGAAAAAGCGCCAAAAATCGCTATTTTGCCCCTTTTTTGGCTCGTAGCGCTACGCTATCCGAATGATTACAAAAGAAAATAATACTTGCCCAGTCTCATTCGCCCCGTCCGAAACATTTTCCGCTGACCGGCCGGTCTGTGCCAGGGGTCGGCGACGCATTTAACGCTCGGGACGGGGTGAATACCCCGTCCCGCCCCGGGAAGAGCTACCGGACGTTCTCACGGACCGGGCGTCGTTGTCGTTGTCGTAATCGTGGTCGGATTATTCGATTACGACAACGACAGCGTACCCGGGATCTCGGTCACCCACATCAGTTCTGATCGCACCCCCTGCTTGACCCACCCAGGCCAACCTATGTCCACCCCCCCCCTCGACCGCCGCCTCAGCGTCGCCCCCATGCTGGACTGGACCGACCGGCACTGCCGCTATTTCCTGCGGCTGATCACCCGGCGCACCCTGCTCTACACGGAGATGGTCACGACCGGGGCCTTGATCCACGGCGACCTGGACCGGCACCTGCGCTTCGACCCGGCCGAGCATCCGCTGGCGCTGCAACTCGGCGGCGCGGACCCGCGCGAGCTGGCGCGGTGCGCCGGCCTGGGGCAGGAGTGGGGCTATGACGAGATCAATCTCAACTGTGGCTGTCCCTCCGACCGGGTCCGGCACGGGCGCTTCGGGGCCTGCCTGATGGCCGAACCGGCCCTGGTGGCGGACTGCGTGGCGGCGATGAAGGCAGCGGTCGCCATCCCGGTGACGGTCAAGTCACGCATCGGGATCGACGAGCGCGACAGCTACGAAGAACTGGCGGCCTTCGTCGCCGCGCTGGCGGGGGCCGGGTGCGACGGGCTCATCGTGCACGCCCGCAAGGCCTGGCTCCAAGGCTTGAGCCCGCGTGAAAACCGTGAGGTGCCGCCCCTGCGCTACGACCTCGTCGCCCGTCTGAAGGCGGACTTCCCGGGGCTGCCGATCGCCATCAACGGCGGCGTGCGGACCCTGGACGCCGCCGCGGGCCTGCTCGGCCGGTTGGACGGCGTCATGATCGGGCGCGCCGCCTACGAGGACCCCTGGGTGCTGGCCGGCGCCGACCGCCTGATCTACGGTGAGACCACGCCGCACCCGACCCGCCACCGGGTGCTTGAGGCATTTTTGCCCTATGTGGAGCGCGAACTGGCCGACGGGGTCCCCTTGGGCGCCATGAGCCGCCACATCCTCGGCCTCTTCCACGGCCAGCCTGGGGCGCGCGCCTGGCGCCGCTACATCAGCGAGCACGCCCATCGCCCCGATGCGGGGCCGCGGGTCCTCACCCGCGCCCTGCCGCCGGAACGGGAGGCGCGCGCCGAGGCGGCGGGTGCCGCTTGAACCGAAGGCCGATAAATGGGATCACGGCTGGCCTGATCCGTGCGTAGGTCACTCCACATCACCCTCGAGCAGATCCTCTGCGGGCAGCAGTCGATGACCCTCGAAGACGGTGAGCACTTCGACGTGATCCTCACGCAGCCGATAGACGACGCGGTAGTTGCCAACGATGATCTCCCGCAGTCCGGCCCCCGGCAATTCGGGCAGTGGGCGGCCGCGGTAGGGCTGGTCGGCGAGGGCCTCCCCCCGCTCGATGATGCGCTCGCCCATGCGCGCCGCGGCCCTGGGGTTGTCCCGAGCGATAAAGTCCTCGATCTCCGCCAGCCGCAGGTAGGCTTGGTCCGTCCACCGCACCTTCACGGCTGGTCGGCCCCCGAGTCGATGCGGCGCGTCGCCAGACGCCCGCGCAAGGTGTCGGCATCCATCAGTCGTCCCCGGTCAGCATCGGCGATACCGGCAGCGATCGACTCGAGGAGCCGCTCCCGGGAGCACAGCCGGTCATACTCCGTGGGCGACAGGAGCACCCCCGCAGGCCGACCATTCTGGGTGATGACCAAGGGTCTTGCCGTCTGGGAGACCTGGCGCAGGAGGCGGGATGCCTGGGTCTTGAACTCGCCGATGGGAATGATGTCCTCGGCGACTGAGAGGTTGGCCATGATCTGAATTCCGGGTCGAATATTGGTCGCAATCCTGACCCGGAACCATGGACAAGTCAACACCGCAAGGGTGGGTTCGGAGCGGGAGGGGTCAAGAACGATGCACCGTATCGTTTCCCGACGTGAGGCAACATTTGCATAAGCCGCCGACAAGGGTATAACTCGACATAAAATGTCAGAGAACGTTCATATTCTCAGTGCAACGGCCGCGGACGCACCGGAGATTGCCGCCATGGTTGGTGGGCTGCTCACTGAAATCGTCAGCGCCAGCGGCATCCCGGCATTCAATTTCATCGGTCGCGGGGCTGGACGCGGCTTGAGGTAACGACCCCGCCGCTGCCGCCGTTTGAGAAAACGCTTGCCTTCTACGAGCGTGAGGGTTTCGCCATCGCCGGTGGCCGCAAATTGAAGGTGGTGCTGTAACGCGCCGGTCGCCTTGCGGCCGGAACGACGAGCAAGCCCGGCCGGCGCCCCGCGGGTGGCCGCCAGGCCGGATGGGGGGTCTGGTTCAGAAGGCGCTGCCGGGTCTCAGACCCCACTTCTTCAGGATCACCGCCAGCGGGCAGAAGCCGGTGAAGGCCGACTGGAGCAGGTTGGCGCCGACGAAGGCGGTGAACCACAGCCAGTGGATGTTGACGTACACTGCCAACAGCAGAGACAGCAGGATGACGCTGCCGGCAAAGGCGAGCACAAAACGCTCGATGGACATGCAAGACCCCGGGATAGACTGCTTGGTGGTTGCGCTATATTAACAAGCCCTAATATTCTGCTCAACCCCAACCGCGCACGGACCCCCATGGACGCCGAAGCCTTTCCCCGCCTGATCCAAGGACTGCTGAGATCCGACGCCTGGCCCCCGGCCGCGGGGGCGGGCTTGGCCCCGATCGGGCACATCGAGACCCACATCTCCCACGTCCTTCTCGCCGGGGACTTCGCCTACAAGCTCAAGAAGCCGCTGGACCTGGGCTTTCTGGACTTCTCCACCCTGGAGCTGCGCCGCCGCTGCTGCGAGGAGGAGCTCAGGCTCAATCGCCGCCTCGCCCCCGCACTCTATATCGGCGTGGTGCCCATCACCGGGACCCCGGAGCGGCCCCGGGTCGGCGGCAGCGGTCCGGTACTCGAATATGCCGTGCAGATGCACCGTTTTCCCCAGGAGGCCCGACTCGATCGCTGCCCCCTGACCCCCGACCTGGTGGACCGGATCGCCACCCGGCTGGCCGCCTTCCATGCCGAGATCCCGTCGGCGGACCCGGCGGGCCCCTTCGGCACCCCCGCCGCCGTCCTCGCCCCCATGCTCGAGAACCTCAGCCAAATCCGCGCCCGGGTCGACACGCCCGACTGTCAGGCCCGGCTGGACCGGTTGCGGGACTGGACCCTGGAGCGCTGGCGCGCCCTGACCCCGGTCATCGAACGGCGGCGCGCGCAGGGCCGGGTGCGTGAGTGTCATGGCGACCTGCACCGCGGCAATATCGCCCTCGTGGACGGGGAGCCCCTGTTCTTCGACGCGCTGGAATTCAACCCGGGGCTGCGCTGGATCGACACCGCCAGCGAGTTGGCCTTTCTGCTCATGGACCTGGACGCGGCCGGGGCCCAGGGCCCGGCGCGGCGCCTGCTCAACCGCTACCTGGAACTGGGCGGCGACCACGATGCGCTCGAGATCCTGGCCTTCTACCAGGTCTACCGTGCCATGGTGCGGACCAAGGTCCTGGCCATCCGCCTGGGCCAATGTGCCCTCCCGGGGGAGGAGTCCGAGGCGCAACGGCGCAGCTGCGAGCGCTACCTGGACCTGGCCGCGTCCTATACCCGCCGCCGCCGCCCCCGGCTGCTGCTCATCTGCGGCCTCTCCGGGTCCGGCAAGAGCCGACTCGCGTGCACCCTGCGCGAGGCCCTGCCCGTCATCCACCTGCGTTCGGACGCCGAGCGCAAGCGCCTCTTCGGCCTGGCCCCCGAGGCGCGGTCCGCGGTCGGGATCGGGGTCGATACCGGGATCTACTTCCAGCAGGCGACCGACTGGACCTACCAGCGCCTGGCGGCCCTGGCCGGCGCGATCCTGGCCTGCGGCTATGACGTGCTGGTGGACGCCACCTTCCTGACCCGGGCGCGCCGGGCGGTCTTCGCGGACCTGGCGGGCGCCCAAGGCGCGGGCTTCGCCGTCCTGGCCCTGGTCGCCCCCATGGCGGTCCTGCGCGGGCGGGTCGCGCGCCGGCTCGCCGAGGGCCGCGACGCCTCCGAGGCCTCGATCGCCGTCCTGGAGCGCCAGGCCGCCGCCTGCGAACGGCTCAGTCGCTTTGAGCGCCGCACGGCCATCACGATCAACAGCACCGACCCGCCGCCCATGGACCAAATCCTGGTGCGACTCGCCGCCTTGACCGGGATACCGCTGGGGGAGTGACGAAAACTAACGTCGAAACGCAGCCGCCGAGAACCCTCAAGCCCCGAAGGGGCGTGACATATCAGCCCAGGGCAGCGCCCTGGGTGGTCGGTTGTCAAGGGTCCCAGCCCTGAAAGGGCGTGACATCGGCAGCCTTGTAGGGTTAGGTCAAGCACCGCAGCCCAAGCGCCTGGAGCCCAAGGCTTCAGCCTTGCAGGGATAAGGCGCGCGCGAGGACCTTGCAGACCGGGCACAGCGCTTGATCGCGCCGCATCCAGCACGCATCGATGGTGGATGCGCTGCGCTTATCCACCCTACCGCGGCACCTGCTGGTCTGGTAATTTCCCGAGATCTCATTAAGCCCGGCCGCTGGACGCCCGCGGCCTCAAAGCAGAATCAACGCCACCCCCGCCACCATCAGCCCTCCGGCCGGCAGGCGCCGCAGCAGCCCCCGCTCCCTGAACCACAGGACCCCATAGAGGATGCCGAACAGCAGGCTGGTGCGCTTGACCGCGATCATATAGGCCACCTGGACCTGTTGGATGGCCAGGAAGTGGGTATAGACCGAGATGCCGGTGAGGAGCCCCACCGCCGCCACCGCCAGCGGCCGGGAGGCCAACTTGCGCAGGAGCGCCGGCCGCGGCAGGGCAAAGACCAGGATGACCGCCAGGCCCAGCACCCCATAATAGAAGGCCCCGAAGTGCTCCGGCCCCAGGTGACGCATGGCCCCCTTGCCCAAGGTCGAGGTCAGGGCATAGATGACGGCCACCGCGAGCATCAACCGCGAACCCGGCCCCCGCCAGATCGCCCGCCAGGGCGCCATCCAGGTGCGCCGGTCGGCGCGACGCACCTGGTCGCTGTTGAGCAGCCAGACCCCGGCGACCACCAGCAGCACCCCGGCGGCGCCCGCCGCGGTGACCCGCTCCCCGAGCAGGACCCAGGCGACGCCCATCCCGAACACCGGGGTAAAGGCGAGATAGGGCAGGGTGAGCGAGAGCGGGTGGTCGCGGATCGCCGCCAGGTACAGCAGGATCGCCAGAATCTCCAAGGGCACCAGCAGCGCCAGGGTCCACCAGAACGGCGCCGGCAGGGCGCAGAGCGGCGGCAGCCCGGCGAGCAGCGGCGTCAGCAGCAGCCCGGCCATGCCAAAGCGCACCACCGCCAGTTCCGCGGCCGAAAACCCCTGCAGCCAGGCCTTGGTCGCCGCGTCCGCGCTCGCCAGAGTGAAGGCGCAGATCAGCGCCAGCGGCAGCCAGTGCATCACCGGGTCCGCGGGCATAAGGCTGAACGGAGCATCTGTTTCACGCCCTGGCGTCAAGGTCGCGCCGCGACCCTGTGGGAGCGGCCCGCGACACGCCCGCGCAGGCGCCGCAAGCCTCGCCTAACCGCACAGCATCTGCTCGATCTCCCGCGCCCCCAGCCCCTCCAGCAGCCCCTCCAGGGTCGCCGCCCGGGCGGCATCGCCCAGGATCTCCACCCCCTCCTCACCCACCCGGATGCGCAGCCGTACCCGTCGGCCCGCCGGGTCGGCCGGGTAATCGGCCGGCTCGATCAGGTCCGGCAGGTGCGGGACAAAGCGATACTGACTCATGATTCGACCTCTCTGGACGGGGTCCAGCGCCCCGGTATGACAGTGTCGCACGCGGGGCACCGGCCGCCGTGCAGTTGCTCGGCTTCAAGGCCCCAGAGCCGACGGCTCACCAGCACCCGCCCGCAGCCCGGGCAGTCGGTGCGCCGCCCGGCCTCGCCCAGGGCGCGCTCGGTATAGACGAAATCGAGCCCCGCCTCACGCCCGATCTCCCGCGCCCGCGCGATCAGCCCGGTCGGGGTCGGCGGCAGCCGCGCCAGGCGATATTCCGGCACGAAGCGCACCAGGTGCCAGGGGACCCCGTGCCCCAGCCCGGCGATGGTCCGCGCCAGGGTCCGCATGGTCCGCCACCACAGTGCCCAACTCCCCTGCACCGGCAAGGGCGTCGCCGCCGCCACCCGGCCCGCCGAACTCGCCGCCTTCTTCGCCGGGATGGACAACCTGATGCGCGTCCCCATGATCGATGGCGGAACTCCACCTGGGGCGGGGAACTGCGCCCCTACCTGGACCCCGAGGGCCCCTGCTACGGCTGCGGCCTGGGCTAGGACGCAAGCGATCGGCGTTCACCGCGGCGCCGCATCGCGGCCGCAGGCCGCTCCCACGGGGCCCGCGCAAGCCGCCGTGGCCTGGTCGCGGCTGAAGCCGCTCCCACGGGCGAGTGACATCCTTCGCGCGTAGGGCCACCACGTCCGTCGCGCGACCCGCACCAGCCGCGCCGCGATGACATCGGTCAGCCTGGCGGCGACCTCCTTGACCGGTCGAGCCCCGGTCGACCGCTCGACCCTGGATACCGTCTCCCATGGCCGTCAGCCTTGGTGCGGCAGGGCGGCCCGCGTTATCGTTAGCGGCCTGTCCGTCAAGGTGGAGCCGGCGCCGGAACGATCGAACCATGTGCAGTAGCGCAACTTCGCAATGCACCCGTGCCGGGACGCTGCCGCGCCCGCCGGGCGGTGGCGTGTCCCCGTGGTGGCGCCCCTGAGCGGCGGGCGGCCGACCGTTGGGCGCGGGCCGGGACGGCGGCGCCCGGGCGGGCGTCTGCTCGGCGGCCTGGCCCTGGTCGCGGCCCTGGCCTGGCTGGGCCAGCGCCAGCTCGGCGCCCCCTGGGCCATGGGCCAGGCGGGCGCGGCGCGCACCTGCACCGTGGTGCGGATACGCGACGGGGACTCCCTGGACCTGCGGTGCGGCGGCCAGACTGTCGAGGTCCGCCTGCACTGCATCGACGCCCCGGAGTGGGAACAGGGTGCCTGGGGTAAACGATCCCTGCGACACCTGCACCAGATCACCCCGCGGCGGGTCCTGCTCGAGAAGGTCGACACCGACCGCTTCGGGCGCACCGTGGCGAACCTCTACGCCGCCGGCCCGGCGCCTCGGTTACTCAATCTGGAGCAGGTGACGAGCGGTCAGGCGGCGGTCTACCGGCACTATTGCGATGATCCGCGCTTCGAGCAGGCCGAGCAGGCGGCCCGGGCGGCGGGCCTGGGGATCTGGTCGCGGCCGGGCGGTCAGCAGCGGCCCTGGGAGTTTCGGCACCGGCAGGGGCCTTGAGGGGGCCGACTGCGACGACATGAAAGGTCCTTCTGGGGGCGGACTGCGGCGGCGCTGCGGCGCTGCGGCGAACGCCGAGGCCGCGTTCCCGCGCGGCCCGTTGCGGCTGAAGCCGCTCCCCTGGCGTCGCTGCGCGACTTTCATGGCGGGGGCTGAGGGACCCCGGGCCCGGGGTGAACGCTCGGGCGCGCGCCCCAAAGGACCGGTTGCGCGGCGGGCTCCGGCTGGAGTGTGACGTGCTCGATCCCCAGGGCCCGGGCGGCGCGGCGCAGGCCCTCCAGGGTGTCGGGCCAGCCCAGCAGGTCCGGGACCCGCACATGGGCGGACAGGGCGACGCGCCGCGACGACAGGGACCAGACGTGCAGGTCGTGCACCTCGGTGACACCGGGCACCCGGGCCAGGGCCATCCCGACGGTCTCCAGGGGCAGGGCGCCGGGCACGCCGTCCAGCAGGGTGTGCAGCGATTCGCTGAGCAGCGACAGGCTGGAGGAGAGGATCAGGCCGCAGATCAGGAGCGACAGCAGGGGGTCGATGGGCGTCCAGCCGGTGGTCCAGATCACCAGGCCGGAGACGATGGCGGCCACCGACCCCAGGGCGTCGCCCATGACGTGCAGCAGGGCGCCGCGGACATTCAAATCCGGCTCGCCGCGGGCCAGCACCCAGGCGACCACCAGGTTGATCGCCAGACCCACGACCGCCACGCCGCTCACCGCCAGGCCGTCGATGGCCCGCGGCGTCTGCAAGCGACCCCAGGCGGCGGCGGCGATCAGGACTACCACCGCCAGCATGGCCGCGGCGTTGACCAGCGCCGCCAGTGACTCGGCGCGCCCCAGGCCGTAGCTGTGGCGGGGCGAGGGCGGGCGGGCGGTCAGCCAGGCGGCCAGTCCCGCCAGCCCCAGGGCGGCGGCGTCGGTCACCATGTGGCCGGCGTCCGCGAACAGGGCCAGTGAGCCGGACCACCAACCGGCGGCGGCCTCGACCAGGGCATAGCCCAGGGTGAGGATCAGGGCCAGGCGCAGGGCGGGCAGGGATGCCGCATGATCCTGGGCCTGGTGCTCGGCGTGATGGTGGTGGGCGTGACTCATCGTTGCTCCAGTATCGCCGCTCCAATCGGGACTTCGGCGGCCGTTCGCGTCCATTGTCGCACCGCAGCGGCCCCCGTCGGGTGCCCGATTACATGGCACGCCGTTTGCTTGATAGCATCGAAATATGACCCGTGGGTGACTGTCGCGCGGCTTTATGCGAAATTAATAATGTCGATGCATTGCCTGCCGCCGTTCTTTGTCGTAAATTCGACTTGGTGCGTTGCAGCATTGTCGCAAACACTCTATTTTTTTAGGTTTTCTTGAGGTTACGATCGTGTCAGCCTGCCCTGCGCACCCCCGATTTCCGCGTCGCGACGCCGCCGCCTGCGAGGCGCGCAGTGCATTCGGGCCGACGGCCGATGCCTGAGACGATGCACACCCTGGATTTGGGCCCCCCCGATTTCGTCGAAGGCACCGCCCGCGTGGTAGAGGTCGCGGGGTCGACTGCCTGGCTGGAGCCGGAGCAGACCACGAGTTGTGGCCATTGTGCGGCCTCCGCCGCCTGCGGCGCCAAGGGTCTGGGTACGATCGCAAACCGCATCGCGGCGCGGCGCTTTGCCTTGACCGATCACCCGGGGCTGCGCGTCGGCGAGCGGGTGGTGGTGGGGATCCGCTCCGACGCACTGGTCAAGGCGGCCCTCACCGCCTACGCCATCCCGCTATGCACCCTCTTCCTGGGCGGCGGGCTGGCCCAGTGGGCCTGGGGCCAGGACGGCACGACCATCGTCGGCGCCGTGACCGGTCTGTTCCTGGGCCTGGGCGCCGCCCGGCTGGGGGCCGCCCGACTGTTCGCTGGCGGCACCAGCGCGCCGCGGTTCCTGCGCCGGGCGGGGCCCGCCGACTGTCAGCCGGGCCTCAAGTAGAAACGGTCAGCCGGCCGTTGAATAGAATCAGCATAAGGTACAGGTAATGCAGGAATATCTCCTTCTGATGGTGGGCGCGATCCTGGTCAACAACGTGATCCTGGCGCGCTTCCTGGGGCTGTGCTCCTTCATGGGCGTGACCACCCGCGTGGATACGGCCATGGGCATGGGGCTCGCGACCACCTTCGTGATCACCGTGTCGTCGATGCTCAACTGGGCCGCGCAGGCCTACCTGCTGGAACCCTTCGGCCTGGGCTATCTGCGCACCGTGGTGTTCATCCTGGTGATCGCCGGCGCCGTACAGTTCACCGAGATGACGGTGCGCAAGGTCTCCCCGCCCCTGTTCCAGATGCTGGGCATCTACCTGCCGCTGATCACCACCAACTGCGCGGTGCTGGGTGTGGCCCTGCTGCTGATCGAGGGCCGCATGAGCTTCATCGAGAGCACCGTCTTCGCCTTCGCCTCGTCAATCGGCTACAGCCTGGTGATGGTGATTTTCGCCGGACTGCGCGAGCGCCTCGCGCTGGCCGAGATCCCGCGGCTGTTCGCCGGCCCGCCCATCGGCTTCATCACGGCCGGGCTGCTCGCCCTGGCCTTCATGGGCTTCTCGGGCATCAGCACGGTCTAGACACCGGGGCGCTGCCGCTCCTGATTTTCCTTTTAAGGGTCTGCGATGAGATTGGAGGTCAACCATGTTCTTGTTGCTCGCGGTCGGTAGTCTCACCATCATCGGTGTTGTCTTGGGCGGTATCCTGGGTACCGCGGCCCGCCTCCTCGCGGTCAAGGTCGATCCGCTCGAGGCCGATCTGCAGGCCCTGCTGCCGGGCTCCCAATGCGGTCAATGCGGCTATGTGGGCTGCGCCCAGGCTGCCAAGGCGCTCGCCGCCGGGGATGCGGCGCCCACCGTCTGTCCCCCGGGGGGCAAGGCGACGGCCGAGGCCCTGGCCAAGCGCCTGGGGGTGTCGATCGACCTCTCCGACCATGTCGAGCGGGGACCCGAGTACGCCGCCATCGACGAAGAACTGTGCATCGGCTGCACCCGCTGTCTCAAGGAGTGTTCGGTGGACGGCATCTTCGGCGCTACCAAACAGATGCATACGATCCTCGCCGAGTCCTGCCACGCCTGCGGCAAGTGCATCCCGGTGTGCCCCACCGAGGCCATCACGATGCGCCCGATTCCGGTCACCCTGGGCACCTGGCACTGGCCCAAGCCGGCCACGGCGCATTAGAAACTTGGAGTGCGAGCGATGAAATTGTTTGCGATCCGCGGCGGCATCCATCCCGAATACCGCAAAGAACTGGCGAGCGACAAGGCGATCACCGCCCTGCCGATGCCGCAACGGCTGCGCATCCTGCTGCACCAGCACATCGGGGCCCCGGC
>Ga0247840_10003037_pt1 | contig 28958 bp, 35 predicted proteins | sample LaCruzMarch2015__FD_192404 | JGI IMG/M metagenome (GOLD analysis project Ga0247840, IMG submission 192404) | Freshwater microbial communities from meromictic Lake La Cruz, Castile-La Mancha, Spain - LaCruzMarch2015_17m | ecosystem: Environmental > Aquatic > Freshwater > Lake | place: Spain...
GAGATTGTATTAAGATACATCATAATGCTATTTAATGTATTAATATGTATTATATAAATAATGTATCTTAATGCTATATAATATATTCCTTATCAATTTAATAGTGAGAGTACATTTCTTAAATTTTAAAAAATAAAATTAAATTACTTTAAAGTAAAAAATAAAAAAATTATAAAAAACCTAAAATGTACTCTTCCTTATAAATTTAAAATATTTAGAAGAATAGCGAGATTGTATTAAGATACATCATAATGCTATTTAATGTATTAATATGTATTATATAAATAATGTATCTTAATGCTATATAATATATTCCTTATCAATTTAATAGTGAGAGTACATTTCTTAAATTTTGAAAAATAAAATTAAATTACTTTAAAGTAAAAAATAAAAAAATTATAAAAAACCTAAAATGTACTCTTCCTTATAAATTTAAAATATTTAAAAGACTAACGATATGTATTAAGATACATCATAATATATTATTTACTACTACTACTACTTTTAGCTTTTTTAGTTAAATCTATATATAAAGATTTTTCTAATTTATCATTTATTTTAATAAATAATAAACTGTGTTTTTTATCACCTGATTTTGCTTCTTGTAATATAAATCCTAATTTATTAGCAATTTTAATCATTCCTTTATTAGTTGGCATAGTCATAAAAGATATATATAATTTATCAATAGGACATCTTAAAATACAATATTTTATAAGTAATTCACCATATTTTTTTTTTGTAAATTTTTCATCAATTAATAATTCTTGAATATAAAATGTATCAACTAATTCACCATTATCAATTTTAAATTTTCTTGAATACTGAATAATAACAAATCCAGCAAGAATATTATTTTCAAATATACCAAACATTATATTTTTTAATATAAAATCTTGTGTATGTTTATCTGCGTCTATTTCACTTTCTTCCATAATTTTTTTAAAATTTATATATAATTTTATCGCATCTTTTTCATCTTCATCATGTAACATACGAATAATAATATTATCTTTAATAGTTCTTGAACTTTTTTTAATTTCTTTTGTTATTCTTTTTTTTTCTAAAATTTCTTGTTCTTCATATTCTTTGTCTTTTAAAATATTATAATTTTTAATTAATAAATCAATATTATCTTGTTCATTAATATTTTTTTGAATTAATTCAAAAAAATCTTTAATATTATTAACACCAAATTTATTTAGATAATGTTTAGGAATAGAAGCGCTTCTTATTTGTAATAATTTATTAAATTTATCTAAATTATCAGGTAAAACTTCAAATCCTAATGGACTACAATAAAATTTTCCCATTAATTTCTAATATTATAAAATATTTTTATTACTATTGTCATATTTATTTTAATAATCTTATTATAAAATAAATATGACAATAAAGAAATCTAATAGTAATATGTGGTTTATATTAATAAGTATATTATTAATTACTTTAATAATTCTTATAAGTTTCTTAATATATATATTATATTATAAACAAAATTCTAATATTAAAAATAATAAAAATGATAATAATTTTATTATCATTAAAGAAGAAAAAAAAGATAATATTCCAGTTTATCCTAAAGATTTACCTAAATATAATAATAATGAATATCAACAAATTGGTATTTTAACTTCTGATGAAACTGATAAAGATCCTATTGTATTACCTTTATTTAGTAGAAAATTAAGAAATCATAATGATAGATATAATTATTATACAGCAACTGATAAAAATAATATGATGAGATTACCTATTAAAAAAAATAATATAAGTTGCGAAGATGAAATTGGATGTAATGAAATTTATAATGGTGATAAATTAAATATTGAAATATATAAAGATAGAACATTTACAGCAACTATATATAAAATAGATGCTCCTAAATATTTTGCTGATAAATATTAAAAATAAATTAAATTATTATATTATTATATTATAATAGTAATAATATATGAGTATTCCTAAAAAATATGGGCTTTATGGTTATCTTTTGGTGATAATAAGGATGGAATACTTACTCCTGATTTAATATATTTTAAGGATCGTATAATAAATTTAAATATTGGTTGGGAAGTAAATATAATAACTAAATGGGATACATTAATAGAATATGTTAAATCTGATTCTATAATAATGAATTTATTAGATAATAAATTTGTAGGTTGAGCACATAAATCTGATTTTATTAGATTTTATTTATTAAATAAAAAATGATTAATTTAATAAAACTTTTATTATATTAAGTAAAATATGGATATTGTAAATATTATTATTATCGAATTCATAATAATTATATTATTATGTGTATTTAATATTTATTTAACAAATAAAATTACAATTCTTAATAATATTGTTAAATATAAAGATAATTATAATAATTTATATTATGAATATATTAGAAATAAAAATAAACTTGATTTATATGAATCATCTTATGTACACGATGATATAAATATTAAATATAAAATTTAAAAAAATGATTATTATATTAATATAATTTATAGTAATTATGAAAGAAGAAGTTATTGTTATTACTATCGAGACATTTTCTATTATATTATTATTATCTATTTTAGTTTATTTATTGAAAAAAATTTCAAATCTTAATAATATTATTAAATATAAAGATAATAATTATTAAACATCATTATGTTATTTATATTTGTAATTATAATTTTAAACATTTTAAACTGTTGAATATTTATTATTTAATAATAGCATAAAAATGATAGAAGATTTTTTATATTTAAATATTATTTATTATTTAATAATAGAATTGTATGTTATTTTTTTTAAATAGATATAATATAATTAAAGACAATGAGTTAAATGATAAGAGAAAAATGATGATTGATTATATTTATAATAATGAAACAATACATTATTATGATTATAATAAATTAGATATAAGAATGATTGAAAGTTTTTATAATAATATTATAAAAGATAAAGAAGATATTGAAAACTATAAATTAGAATTACAAAAAAAAATGAATTTATTAATAATATGTTAAACAATTATTAAACAACATTATTAACAATTGAAGGAATTTTAATAGCATTATTATTTAGTATTATTTTATATTTATTAAATAGGAATAATACTTTATCTGATATTATTAATAATAAAGATTTTATATATAATAATTTAAAAAATGATTATAATAGAATTAAAAATAAACTTGAAATTATAGAATTTAATTATAATGATATTATAAAATTTAAATTTAAACAAAATACAAGTAATTTAATATTATAATATACATAATAAAAAAGTTTTACAATAATTAATATTTTTTTAAATATATAAAGAATTATTTATATAATATAAATATGTTATATTTATATAATAAATATATTATTATTAAAGATGATAAAAATGATAAGAAAAAAATGATGATTGATTATATTACTAAAAATGAAGTTACAAATAATAGAGATTTTACTAAATTAGATTTTAATACTATTGAAAATCTTTATAATAGTATTCAAAAAGATATGATAAATATATTAAATGATAGATTAGCATATTATTAGTTTAATATATCTAATATTTCTAAAACTCTCATTGCAAGTTCTATATTTTTTGTTTTATCATCCATAGATAAATCTCGTAATTTAATCATTAATATATCTATTTTTAATGAATATTTTTCCCATATATTTTTTATAGAATATGTATCATCTATACGATTAAATAATTTTTTTAAACTATATATAAAAATATTTATATTTTGTTCTATTTCACAATCTTCTAAATCCATTATTGCAGTTTCAAATCCATTTAATGGTATTTGTATTATTATTTCTTTTCCATTTATATTATATTTTAAATCTTTATTTTTTGTTTTTTTAAGAACATAATTATTATTATTTAAATCATTATGTACAAATCCTATTTTTATATAAGCATCTACTAATGAAACTATTAATTGTTTTACACAAGATTTAATTATTTCAATATCATCTAATGACCAATTATATAAACCAAAACTACCATCAATTGCATATTCCATAATTAAAACTTTCATATCATTACCTTCTTTTCTACAAATATTTGTTGTTTTTTTATCAAAATTTGGTATAATTTTTTCACTTCAATAATCAATAATTTTATCTGTTAATTCATCTCTAATTCTTTTTAAAAAATCTTTACATATAAAAAAACAATAATAATTTAATATTCCATAAACATTATTTTCAATTAATATTTTATAAATAGCAAATTCTTTATCAATATTTTCAGATAAATTTGAAACTTTAACAACAACTTTTTTATTACCATATAAAATACCTTCTAATATTTGTTTATTTGTTCTATCAGGACTAATTAAAGGACCTGCATTTTTTAATGTTTGTATATAAGAAATATTTTCTAACCAACCTTCTGTTGTTGGATTATCAATATTAATTTTAGACTGACAATCAATAATAAATTTAGGCAAACTACCAGAAATATCATCAGGTTTACCTTTAATAAGTTCTTTAACAGACATATTATATTAATTACAAATATATTTATTAATTTTATTTAAATATATAAGAAAAAATTAGTAAATAATAGAATAATTATGTTAAAATATAATTGGTTTGATGATTTATTATATCATATGATATTATTAGGTGGAGATAAAGATGATTTAGAATATATAACTAATTATAGAAATAAGTGTATAGAACAAGGTATTCTAAAAATAAAAAAATATGATTATATCCATATAAAAACTAATTAGATGAATAATTGTAATTGTTATAATAATATTTTAGGTGATATTTTTTCAATTCTTACAATAATAACATTTATATTTTATATAGAAGAAATTTGTATAAAAATTGCAAAATTAACTAAAAAATTACATTATAAACAATAGAAATATTGATAATAATAGTGAAAATATGATAATTCGTAATAATTATACAAGTAATTTATAAATATTCTTTATATTTTTCTAAAAATAATTTAAAAGTATTTTTTATATCTTCATTTTTCATTGATTTTTTATTTAATTTTAAGTTTTCAGTATTAACATATAACCAATCACATAATTTTTTATTAATATTATTAGTATCGCTTAAATATGGTTTCTTTTTATTAATTAGTATATATTTCTCTAAATTATTTAAATTAATATGCAATTGTTGTTCTTTTGTAATAAAATATTTATTATATTTTTCCATAAAATCCTCCCAAATTTTACGAATATTTGGATCTTTCATAATTTGATATTCTGTTTTATAATTACCTATTTGATGACCACACCATTTAGCAAGTTTTTTAATTTCAATATTTTTATCATTTCCATTTGGTCTTTTATTATTAGTATTTATATAAATAATTAAATCATTTAACTTATTATGCCATTTTTTATTAGGATTTAATAAATATTCATCATAATCATTTATAAAATTTTTCCATTTCTCTTTAATAATATTATTTTTCATATTATCAATATTTTTAATATAGTTTTCTTGTTGATGTTGATACCATTTATTTATATATTTATTTTCATTACGATTTGGTATTCTTTTATTTATATTAATAAAATTTATTAGTGAATTTAAATTTTCATCCCAATTTATTAATCTAAATTCTTTTATACCTACAATATATTTATCAAATAATTTTTTATCTTCTAATATTACTTCTTTTGTATTTTTATTATAATAATTTATTTCATTTAAATTTATTTTATATTTAAAATCTATGTCATATTCTTTAATTGATGATAAAGTTTGAATAATATCGTCATATTGTGAGTAGACCAAATATAAATATTTCCAATTTTAAATTTATTATTTTTATCAATTCTCAAACATCTTGAAATTCTTTGTATTGCTCTTATTTTACTATTACAAGGATGTGTAATATAAATACTATTACATAAAGGAATATCAATACATTCATCCAGAATTCGTATGCTAAATAATAATTGTATTTTTTTATTATTTGAAAAATTATTTAAAATTTCATTTCTTGATTTATCAGTATTTTTATAAGTAATTTGATTAATTTCAAAATCTAAATAGTAAAATTTATTTAATTCATTAATACCATTTATCATATCATTTAATTCTTCTGTATTTTTACAATATATAATACATTTTTTACTACCGTTATTTAATAAACACGATATTAAGAAATTACATTTTGCTTTTATATTTTCATCTATTTTATAAATTGATAATTCAGTATTTAAAGTTTCATTATTCTCATTTATACATGGAATCCAAATTTTATAATCACAAATATACTTGTTTTTTATAGCATCTGTAAAATTCATATTATATATAACATCACCAAATATTTCATCAAAATTATAATATTCCTCATCATATTCTAACTCGTAAATTCGTGGAGTAGCCGATACAAATAATATTTTATGATTTGAATATAATAATTTATATAATTCATTATCAGGATTAATTAAATTATTTTTAGAAATATTATGAAATTCATCAATAATAAATAATGGATTATTCATATATTATAATAATGGTATAATAATATCGATACTGTCATAAGTACATGATATTAAATATTTTTCATTTAATTTAATAAATTCTTTTATTTTAGTTATATCTCTTTCATTTTCGCAATTTACTAATAAATTTTTATTATTATATCCATATTCAATAAATTTATCTAAATTTTGTTTAGAAAATTGAATTAATGGCGATAATATTATAACTTTATTAAATTCAGTAGATACTAAATATGATATATGAGTTTTACCTATACCGCAAGGAGCTGATAAAATACCTCTATTGTTTTCTTTAAAATAATTTATAATTTTATTTTTTGCTTCAATTTGATAATCAAATGATGTAATATTCATTTTAGTTTCTATAATATTATTTTCAATAAAAGGAATTTTAATATAATTAATTCTATCATTTTTAGGTAAAGATCTTAAATTTATAGATAAATTTTTTGTATAATAAACATAACCATTAATAGTTGGTAATGAAAACATCCAACTTAAAAATCCACTTAAATTATGAATAGTAATACCTTTATTATAACAATTTTTACATTGTACTATTGAACATAAACCATCATCATTTTCTATTTGAATTATATCAATTCCAGTATCAATTAATCTATTTTCTTTAGTATTTTTTCTTCTGATTCTACCATCATTATGAGATCCAATTATATTATTATATAATAATATAGTTTCAGGCGTTTCAGACCATAAATAACATTTTTTATTTAAATTAGTTATAATATAATTTTTAATTTGTTTTTCATATTCAAAACCTCTTATTATATTATTCATTGTTAATAAATAAATAATTAAAAAACATTATCAATTTTTATTTTTATATAAAAATAAAAAAAATGATATTATATAAAAATAATATTAATATTATAATATAAACTAAATGGCAAATGATTTAGCAAAAAAATACAAAAAGCACGACTTGAGAACGCATATTTATGAATTACCAGATACATATATTGGAAGTATTGAGCCTAATATAGTAAAAACATTTGTTATTGAAGATAATAAAATGGTAGAAAAAGATATTACTTATATACCTGGTTTATATAAAATTTACGATGAAATTATTGTAAACGCAACGGATCATGTTTCAAGATTAAATCAAGATATTAAAAATGGTAAAGAAAATATAAAACCTGTTAAAGATATTCGAGTTACTATTAATAAAGAAACCGGATATATATCAGTTTATAATAGTGGTTCAGGTATTGAAATTGAAAAACATCCTGAAAATGATTTATGGATTCCTGAAATGATATTTGGTGTATTATTAACCTCGTCGAATTATAATAAAGATGATAAAATCGGTATCGGTGGAAAGAATGGAATCGGATCCAAGGCTACTTCTATATTTAGTAAAATATTTGAAATTGAAACAGTTGATTTTGTAAGAAAAAAAATATATAAACAGACATTTAAAAATAATATGCTTGAAAAAACAGTTCCAGAAATTAAAAGTTATACAAAAGTACCATATACCAAAATTACGTTTTTACCAGATTATGAGCGATTTGCATTAAAAGGATTAACAGATGATATTTTTCAATTATTTGAGAGAAGAGTTTATGATTGTTCTGCTGTAACACCAAAAGAAGTAAGTGTATATTTTAATGAAAATAAAATAGCAATAAAAGAATTTGAAGATTATGCCAATTTATTTTTAGAAGATAAAAAAATACAACCAAGAATATATGAATCTCCAAATGAACGATGGGAAGTAGTAGCCTCTATATCTAAATCAGGAATTTTTGAACAAATTTCATTCTGTAATGGTATTAATAATTTAAAAGGAGGCACACATACAACTTATATATTAAATCAAATTACAAAAGGATTAGTAGAAATGGCATCTAAAAAGAAAAAAACAATTAAACCACAATATATTAAAGATAATTTATTCCTATTTATTAAATCTACAATTGTAAATCCGTCGTTTGATTCGCAGTCAAAAGAGACATTATCTACACCAGTTTCTAAATATGGGAGTAAGTGCGAATTGAGCGAAAAATTTTTTGATAAATTATATAAATCTGGAATTATTGAAAAAGCGTTAAGTCTAACTGAAATTACAGATGAGAAAAAAGTAGTTAAAACAGATGGAAAGAAGGTTAATAGAATTATAGTACCAAAATTAGATGATGCAAATTTAGCAGGAACAAAAGATAGTGCTGGTTGTACTTTAATATTAACAGAAGGAGATTCCGCGAAAACTATGGCAATATCAGGATTAAGTGTAATTGGAAGAAGTAATTATGGTGTATTTCCATTACGAGGAAAAATTATGAATGTAAAAGATGTATCAAATCAAAAAATCGCAGATAATGCGGAAATTACAGCATTAAAGAAAATATTAGGATTAGAACAAAATAAAAAATATACTGATTTATCATCATTAAGATATGGATCAATTATGATTATGACAGATCAAGATCATGACGGAAGTCATATTAAAGGATTATTATTTAATGTATTTCAAACATTATGGCCATCATTATATAAAATCGAAGGATTTTTAACATCAATGCTTACACCAATTATTAAAGTAACAAATACAAAAACACATGATGTAACATCATTTTATAATATGACCGATTATAATAAATGGAAAGAAACAGAAGGGAAAAAAGGAAGTTATAAAATCAAATATTATAAAGGGCTTGGAACATCAAAAGAAGAAGAGGCAAAAGAATATTTTAGACATATGAAAAAGGTAACATATAAATATACAGATCAGTCAGATGAATCAATAGATTTAGCATTTAATAAAAAGAGAGCAGATAATAGAAAAGAATGGTTAATAAAATATGATAAAGATAATGTATTAGATTATACGAAACCAATAGTAGAATATGAAACATTTATAAATAAAGATTTAATTCATTTTAGTAATCGAGATTTAGAAAGATCAATAAATCATATATGCGATGGATTAAAAGAAAGTACAAGAAAAATTTTATATGCATGTTTTAAACGAAAATTATATACAAATGAAATTAAAGTAGCACAATTAGCAGGTAATGTTAGTGAAGTTACAGCATATCATCACGGTGAAACATCATTACAACAGGCAATTATTGGAATGGCACAGATATTTGTAGGTACTAATAATATAAATTTATTAGTACCAAATGGACAATTTGGAACAAGAATTTTATCAGGCAATGATGCGTCATCTGCAAGATATATTTATACATTGTTATCAAAATTAGCAAGATTAATATTTAAAGAAGAAGATAATAGTATATTAAATTCTCAATTTGAAGACGGAGATCAAATAGAACCAGAATATTATATTCCAATTATTCCAATGATTTTAGTAAATGGAGGAATAGGAATTGGAACAGGATTTTCAACAAATATACCGCAACATAATCCAGAAGAGATAATTAATATTTGTAAGAAAATATGTGATATAATTAATAATGAAGAAGATATTACAAAAATAGAAGAAATAATTAAAGATGTAGAATTAGAAACATTAAAACCATATTATTTAGGATTTAAAGGAGTAATAGAACATAAAGAGAAAAATACATATCAAAGTAAAGGAATATATAATTGGGTAGATGATTCAACAGTGGAAATAACAGAATTACCAATAGGAACATGGACAGAAGATTATAAAAATTTCTTAGAAGAAATGTTAGTAAATAATTCATATCCATCGTTTAAAAATTTCGAAAGTCATTATACAGCAAAGAATGTAAAATTTATATTAAATATGTCAGTAGGAGCAAGAGGAGGAATAGGTAGTAAATTTGAAAATGATTTTAAATTAATATCAACAAAGAATTTAAGTTTAAATAATTTACATTTATATTCAGAAGAAGGTCATATTAAAAAATATGAAAATACAAATGAAATAGTAAAAGAATGGGCGATAGTAAGATTTAAAAAATATCAAGAACGAAAAAATAATCAAATCAAAATAATGGAAAGGGAATATTTAGTATTATCATCAAAGATAAGATTTATATTAGATGTAATAAGCAATACAATTCATATAATGAATAAGAAATATACAGAAATCGCAGACCAATTAACAGTATTAAAATATCCAAAAATAAGTAATGACGAAGAAGATAAGGAGGATGATATAACAGAAGATAATAAAGCATATAGTTATTTATTAAAAATGCCAATATCACAATTAACATATGAAAGAAAAATAATATTAGAGAAACAAGTAGAAAATTTAAGAAATGAAATTGAAAAATTAAGAGGAACATCATTATCAAAAATATGGAAAGGAGAATTAGAAGAATTATTAAAAGAATGGATAAATCATAAAACAACAATTGAATTAGAATATGAAAATGATAGTAAAACAACCGATAAAACTCAGAAGAAAGTAGTAAAAAAGGCTAAGAAATAAGTAATATAATCATGAATGCCAATAATAATAAGATCATTATTATTTTCAATAAAATATTTCCATTTAAAAGGTAATATTAAACATTGATTAGTATATAATTGAATAGAAACAATTTGATCAGTTTCATCAGGAATAATTTTTTTTATATTAGGTTTATTTAATAAAATCTCGGTATCATTAATAGAATAAATAAATAAATATTTAAAATTATTAGTATTCCAAAAATTACAATTATAAGAAATATTATCATAAATAATATTTTGTTTAAACCAAGAAGAAACAAGATTATTATAATCAATAATTTTATCTTCAATAATTAAAGGTTGTTTTTGGTATAATAAATTAAAATTAAAATCATTTAAAGAAGTTTGTAAAATAGTAATATCAAAATTAAAAATAAAATAACAATAACAATAAATTAGTAATAAGATAATAGCTAAAATTAAATATTTATTCATATTTAATTAAAATATTGAAAATAAAATTAAATAATTTATCTCATTTTTAGTAAGTATAGAAAATGAGAAAAAAGATTAAAGGAGGTGAAATAGATGTTCCATTATTTATACCAGAAAAAATAAAATTAGCAAGTTTAGTACCAGGTAAATTAGATGAAATAAAAACGAAATATCAAACTGAATATGATACAATAGAAAGTGATTATAAAAAGAAATTAGAAGAATATAATTTTAAAAAAAAGAGAGATATAGAAGATAAAAAGAATAATATAGATATACATAAATTAAATGATGAGAATTTTTATAAAAGATTAAATATATTAGGAAGATTGTTTAACTATATATTTGGTTGTATAGGGTCATTTTTACATAAATGTTGGACATTTTTGGGAGGAATGGTAGAATTGGGGAAATCGCGAGGAATATTAATACAATATATATTGTTTTTTATAGTAATATTATTATTAATATATATATATTTTTATGGTTTTAGTAATCCATTTAATTCAAATAATAATTCATCATCAACAAATGTATTAAATTCAGTAGGCAATAATATAGATAATCCATTAAATATAATAAATTATAATAATATATATGATGAAAATAAAAATTACTTATCATATATAATACCAGAAGATTATACAAAACGATTATTATATAATTTAAATAGTTTTACAAATTATATAAATTATTATTTATATAATAATAATGTATTATTAAATAATGCACAAGCAAGAGAAAAAATACAAGAAACAAAAGGAAGAGCAAATAATATAACTCATATATCATACGATGATTTAGAATATAATCAAAGTATCTATAATTTAAGAAAAGAAAATGGATATACAAATTCCATATTAAAACCAAAAGATATAAATTGGTATTTTCCAGAAGATATATATACAAATGCTGATATTAATTTATTACCAGAATATTTAAAAAATTATAAACCAACAAAAGGTACAAGTAATTATTATTCTTTAAATGATAAAAAAATAATAAAATTTAGTTATTCAAATAATGTAGATGGAATTTATGATATAACTGATATATCATATGATACATCAAATCCAGAAACAAATAAAATACAAAATAAATCTGCTGATATTTATCCTTTTATAAAAAATAAAAATAATGATTTATATATATTAAATTATATAAATACATTACCATATTATACGATAGAACAAATTAAAAATAATTCAAATCAATCAAATATATATGCTTATTATACAAATAATTTTAAATAAAAATAAAAAATAATTATAATTAACATATAGATATATGTCTTGTCCATATTTTATTAATTATGCAAATATTAATTGTGCAAAACAGTCGTTATATAATTATAAATATAAAAATAATGATGATTGTAATATAGATACAACTTATTTTACATCTGTTTATAATGATGATCCTTATATTAAAGATATTAATGGCGATGTTAGTAATATTAATATAAAATTAGACGATAATAAGGATGCTCCATATAGTTTTTGTAAAAGACGAGAAGGTACAAATAATGTTTATATAAACTGTGCATTAATGACGAATAGTCCATGGTTTACATTAAGTAAAACAACAAATAAATGTATTCCTCCTGTAAATTTATCATTACCTGATGGTTTTACTATTAATAAATTAAATGTAATAGAAACACCAAAAATATATGAATTTGCTTTTAGTAAAAATAACGCATATTGTGATGAAAGATGGTATGATTGGTTTTTAATAGAAAATTATCATTTTGGTAATGGATATTATAAAGATGGTGATAAAATTAAAGTATTTAATTGTTTTAAACCATGTACTCATAATAATATACCATTTAAATCTGATAATATTTATAATTATTGTATATCAAAAAAATATGCTTATAATGGATTATTTAATAATACATTAGGATATACACCATTAGCATTAATAGCATTATTAAGTTTTAATTATTATGATGCAAGTATATTTTTTTTAAATGAATATCAGCAAATATATATAAATACAAGTAATGAAAATAAATATGATATACAATCAACCAAAGATATTTATTATTCAGACGAAGTTATTAAATATAACACAGATTGTAATATTATAAATATAAATCAATTTTGGAATGGACAAAGCAAACAATTTAAAAATAATTTATTTTTTTTTAAAATACACGATGAATTAAAACAACTTATAAAAAATAATATATATGATATATTATTAAAAAATTATGATGATCCATCGTCATCGCAATTAACATATAAAAGTTCAATATTTTCAATACCAAATATTGATATAATGCAAAAAATGCATGAATATAATTTATTTAATCCAAATAAATTAATTATATGTTATAATATTGCTAAAAGATTATATGATAATAGACAACTAACTTATTATGGCGCCACATTTTTTGATAGTACTAATAATTATGATACACCATTAGAAGACTTAACTAATTCTTCTTTTAACACATTAAAAATAGAATATATAATTATATTTTTAATAAGAAATTCAAAAGATGATAACCTTATGTTTAATAAAAATATTCTTGGAAATAAAAATAAAATAATTAGATTAACAAATATATTTAAAAAGGCTTCTAATCATTGCTTTGATGGAAAAAGTAATTTTAGTAAAGTTATATTTGATATACTTAAAAAAAAATACCCTACTGATGCAACTATAACACCATTTAGTTATAATGAAAATGAATTTTTTATTGAATATCCAGATGATACTATAACTACTAATACAACATCTAACCCAAATAATACAATAAATATTAAAAATGATGTAAATAATAAACCTTTTGCAGATTATACATTACCAAATGTTACAAAAACAATAAATAATTTTATATATATATTATTTATATGTTTTTTTATATATTTAGGATATATAATATATCAAATATTTGGTGATATAATATTACAAGTATTAAATGTTGCATACATATATTTAAGATATATATGGTTTAATATTAGATATATGTTTTCAGATAAAGAAACTTATGAGTTAAATCTTGTAAAATCTAATTATAATAATATTAGTAAATTAAATACTAAAGTTGCTTCTAAAATCGCGGGATTAAAACCGAAAATTTAAGTAATTTTAAAACTTTTTCTATGATAATTTGTAAGTCCATGTTCTTTTATAGCATTTCTATGTAAAAGCGTACAATACCCTTTATTAGTTCTTAAATTGTATTTTTCTAAATCTAAATTATTATCAACTAAATTTAAAATTTTATTATCATGAAAATCTTTTGCTAATATACTTGCTGCTGCGATATTAATATATATATTATCGCCTTGTGGAATACATTCATAATCAATAAGTTCAGTATCATAACCTTTTGGACTATATCCTTTAAAGTAAGTGCCATCAATTAAAATTTTATTAAATTCTTTTTTTTCATAAGCATAATTTAATGCTCTATTCATTGCTTTCATTGTTGCTTGTAATATATTAATTTCATCAATTTCTTTTGGTGTAGCAAATCCAATACCATATGTAATAGCAATTTCTTTAATATAAATAGCTAATTCTTTTCTTTTTTTAAATGATAGTTTTTTAGAATCTTTAATTAATTTATATTTATCATCTGGAAATGTAGTTGGTAATATTACAGCGGCAGCAATAACATTACCAAATAACGAACCTCTACCTGCTTCATCAACACCAATAGTAAATTCATCAGAAAATAAATAATTAGTCATATATAATTATTATTTATAATTATATCATTTTTTATTTTGTTAAATATATAAATAATAAAAAATGATATTTATATATATATATATCATTTACTTATGACTATTACTATTTTTATTAATATTGATGATGATACTTATATTTATGGTGATAGATATTAAGAGGTTGTATTGGTACACTTGAAACCATATTATACATACGAAAACAATAAAACAATTAAATATTTTCCATCAAAAAAAATATTTGTAGTATATGAAAATAATAAAGTATTAAACTTAAAATTTTATGGAAATAAATTTGGTATGATTAAAGAAGGTGATTTAGCACCAAATTTTGATAAATTAATTAAAGAATTAAAATTATAAATTTATAATTTCAATAGAATAATATTTTTTTGTAAATAATATAGTTTTTTTTGGTTTAATAAATATATTCCTTATCATTTTAATAATGAGAGTACATTTTACAAAATTTCAAAAATAAAAATAATAAAAAACCTAAAATGTACTCTTCCTTTTAATTCTTTAATATTTAAAAGACTAGCGAGATGTATTAAGATGTATCTTAATGTTATTTAATGTATTTATATGTATTATATAAATAATATATCTTAATGCTATATAATATATTCCTTATCATTTTAATACTGAGAGTACATTTTACAAAATTTCAAAAATAAAAATAATTTACTTTAAAGTAAAAAATGAAAAAATAATAAAAAACCTAAAATGTACTCTTCCTTATAAATTTTTAATATTTATAATAATAAATGAATAATACTAAATATATAGAATGTTATGATTATTTTTATTATAAAACACCAATAGCATTTTATGATTATTTATATAATAGATGTATTTTTTTAAATATGAAATCTGAATGCGATATATATATAGAAGAAATAGAAAATAATATAAATAATCGAACATATACTCAATTAAATATATTTATAATAATATATATATATTATTTATTATTAATATATAAATATAAAAAAATGATAATATATTATATTAAATAAATATAATATGGCATTTTATGCAGTATTGAGAGGAATAAAGAATAATATAATATATACGAATTGGAATGATGTTAAAATAAATATAGAAGGTATAGATAATCCAAAATATAGAAAATTTGAAACAGAAAAAGAAGCAATAGATTATATAAATGAAAATAATATAATTTATGTATATACTGATGGCGGGTGTATAAATAATGGAAAACCAAATGCAAAAGCATCAATAGGAATATATTTTGGATATAATGATCCAAGAAATGTATCAAGTTTAATAGATGGGAAACAAACAAATAATACAGCAGAATTAAAAGCAATAATAGGAGCATTAAATATATTACATAAAGAAATAAAAGAAAATTTAAAGATAAATATAATAACAGATTCTGAATATGCAATAAAATGCGCAACAACATATTCAGAGAAATTATCAAAAGTAAATTGGGAAATAAAAGATAAAAAGATACCAAATATAGAATTATTAAAAGAATTATATAATATTACATCAAAATATAAAAATATATCATTTAAACATATTGAAGCACATACAAATAAACAAGATAAACATTCATTAGGTAATTATAATGCAGATTTATTAGCAAATTTAGCATTAGATATTAAAGTAAAAGATAAAGAAGATAATAATAAAATATATTTAAATGTAGCATATGCAAATAAAGATGAAGCGAAAGTATTAGGAGCAAGATGGGATCCATCAAAAAAGAAATGGTATATATTTGAAAATAATATAAATAAAGATAAAATATTAGAAAAATTTAAATAATATAAATAGATGGAAGATATTACTTTTAATTTTTGTTCTAAAATTATAACATTACCACAAACAGGATCAACATGTTGGTTTAATACATTATTAATGGCAATAATATATAGTCAAAATAGTCGTAAATTAATAATGAAATTATCAAAAACATGGAATACTGATATTGAAATATATAAAATATTAAAGGAAATATTATATAAAAAATATTTAAATGAAAATGGATATATAATTGAATATACTTATTTTTTAACAATAACGCCTGAATATATATTAAATAATTTAAATAAGTATAATGAAAAAAAATTTTTTAAATTAGAATTATTTAATAATGGTTATTATTCATATGCATATATAAGAAAATTATATAAATTATTAGGCGCATCATTAATAATGTTTGATTTATATGATAATATATTAACATATTCAAAATTTAATAAATTTACAAATTATAAAGATAAAGACGGAACATTATTATTTAATTTTAAAAATTTTACAATAGATAAAATTAAAGAAAATATAAATCCAGATATTATAATTATTAATGATTTATTAAAAAATGATTTAATGACAACTGATTATTCTGATAAAATTGTAAAAGATACAGAATTAGTATCATTTAATGATACTATAATATATAATAGTAGTATTTATATATTAGATTCTATAATATTAAATAGTTGGAATGGATTAATGATAAATAATAATTTAATAGGTCATTCTATTGCTGGTTTAACATGTAAAAATAAAAGATTTATATATAATGGACTTCCTAGAATAAAATTAGATAAAGCATTAACAGGAATTGATAAACCTATTAGCATTCCATGTCAATTAATGGAGTATGAATGGAATGCTAAAAGAAATAGTGGTGAATTTTGTATAAATTCAAAAAAATGTATAAAAGAAGATATATCAGAAGATAAAATAGAAGATGTTTATAAAAAAAAATTATGTTATAATTTTGGAGAACCAGAAAGAATATTAATATATATAAAAAAATTATCAGGAGAAAGTAATATATCTATAGATCATAATATAAGTAGTATAGGTGGTAAAAATAAAACAATAATAAATCCATTAACAGATAAAGTAATTAAATTAGAAAATTTTAATAAAAAATTTATAAATCGCTTTAATAATTATAAAAATAATTTTTTTTAAATTTATTTATATAGAATGAATAATAATAAAGATTTTTGTAAAAGAGTTATAACATTTCCACAAGTTGGACCAACATGTTGGTTTAATAGTTTATTAATGTGTATTTTATATAGTCAAAATAGTCGTAAATTAATAATGAAACTATCAAAAAAATGGGATACGCGAATCAAAATATTTAAATTATTAAAAACCATAATAGATAAAAAATATGTAAAGGATAAAGATTTAAAATCAAGTTATAGTTATTTTAATATAGTAAAACCTGAATATATATTAAATGATTTACATCAATATAATAAAAAGAAATTTTTTAACTTAGAATTATTTAAAAAAGGTTATATGCCTGAAGCATATATAAGAAAATTATATAAATTATTAGGGGCATCAATATTATTATTTGATGAATATAATAATGAGATAATATATTCAGAGTATAATAAATTTATAAGTTTTATGCGTGATGATAAATTATTTACAAGATCAGGTATTGTATCAGAATTTAAATTAAAACAAACTTTAAGAAAAAATTTACATCCAGATGTAATTGTTATAAATCATTATGATATTGAAAAAGAATTTAATAAATATGTACCAAATTATTATAATATAATAGATAATAAAGATGAATTATTATCACATAATGATGTAATAAAATATAATAACGAAGAATATATATTAGATTCAGTAATATTAGGAAATTGGAATAAAAAACATATAAAAAATGCAGCAGGACATGTTATATCAGGAATAACATGTAAAAATGAGAGATATATATATAATGGATGGACACGATCTACAATAGATCCTGCTATGATGATGTTTAAAACCAGTATAAAAAGTGATGATATATTAAATATACCATGTGAATTAATGAAATATAGTTGGAATATAAAAAAAGATACAGATTTTTGTTTAAGTCCTGACTGTTATCCAACTTTTATAAAAGATATAATTGTTGATATAGTAAAAAATGTAGATTTATGTTTTTCATTTAATAAACCTCCAATTAAATTAATATATATAAAAAAATTAAAAAAAAAATTTAATATATCAATAGATTATAATTTAGAAGATAAAATATGTCCAGAAGGAACAATATTAAATACTACAACAAATAGATGTAATAAAATTAAAATAATAAAACCACCTGATGTAAAAAAAATAATAAACCCATTAACAAATTATCCAATAAAATTAGAAAATTTTAATGATAAAATAAAAAAAGAAAAGAAATGTCCAGATGGAACAATATTAAATCCTATAACAAATAGATGTAATAAAATTAAAATATTAAAACTAAAAGAAAAAAAAAGAACAATATTAAAACCAAAAGGAACAACAATAAAACCAACAGAAAAAAAGATATGTCCAGAAGGAAAAATATTAAATCCTATAACAAATAGATGTAATAAAATTAAAATATTAAAACAAATAAAATCAATAAAAACTGAAAATAAATTACAAAAAACAAAAGTAATATAAAAACATAAAGTAATAATTATGTATGTATAATAATAATGTTTAATAATTTTAATTATGAATATTCAATAGCGCCAAGAATAGTAGTAATAGGAGATATACATGGAGATTTAAAAAGATTTAAAAATATATTATTAAATGAAAAAATAATAAATAATAATTTTGAATGGATAGCTGAACCTAAAAATACTATTATAGTTCAATTAGGTGATCAGGTTGATAGTTTAAATAGAGCAAATTATAATAATTGGGAGGTTTTACCAGATATAGAAATGATATATTTTACAAATAATTTAGATATGTTAGCAAGGTCTAAAGGAGGTATGGTAATATCATTAATAGGAAATCATGAATTAATGAATACAATAGGTGATTTTACATATGTTTCAGAAAAAAGTAAATCAGAATATAGAAAAGATATATTTAAACCATTAGGATCTTTAGCATTAATATTAGCAAAACGACCATTAATAGTTAAAATAGGCGACTTAATATTTTGTCATGCAAAATTATCATTAGAACATTTATTAATATTAGAGAAATATAATAAAAATATTTCATATATTAATGATTTATGGAATAAATATTTATTAAAAATACCTATTTTAATAGAAGATAAAGAAATATTAGATAAAATTATATTTAGTCAAGATGGTATATTATGGTCTCGCTCTGAAAATGATATAATAAAAACAGCAGAATTATTTAAAAAGTTAAATTGTATATATATGTTTGTTGGCCATACACCATTTCCTGAAATTAAATTTATAGATAATCAAATATGGTATTGTGATACAGGAATATCACGAGCATTTGGGTCAGATAAATATCAATATTTAAATATATTAAATTATAACATTGAAATAAAAAATTTAATTGATTTTTGATAAATAATTAACATTTATATTAGCATATGGTAAATCTTTTTTTTCTTCTTTAGCTGGTGTATTAAAACCAATAATATTATTAGTTGGTATTTTAGATTTTATTTCTAAAAATTGATTTTTATATTCTGAATTATCATAATTAATAATATTTTTAATTAATTCATTAACAAATCCTTCATTATTAATATTACTTATAATATCATCATTTAATAATTTTTTTTCATTTTTTATAATATTATTATCAATATTATTTTTTAAAGGAACTTTATTATAATTATTATAATTATTATAATTATAATAATTATAAAATAATACAATAGAAATAAATATAATAAAAAATACAAATATTAAATATATAAAATTCATTTATCTATTTATATTATTATATATTTAATTATAATATTAATCATCGTCTGGTATAAATTTGCATTTAATTTCTTTATCTTCGTCATTTTTTTCAGGAATTTTTTCATTATTTATATAATATTCAATATCATAATTATTATTTTTATAATATTTTATACGACTATAACCTTTTCTTAAAAAAATTGAAAATTCATCCCAAATATCAATACATAATGGTATATATTTTCTTTCTTCTTTTTTTTCTCTTAATATTCTACCTAAAGATTGTTGTACATCAGATATTGGACTAGCAAATATAACAGTATTTAATGTTGGAATATTTAAACCTTCTGAACTCATTTGATAAGTTGCTAATATTATTTTTTTAGTTGATGAAATATCTAAATCTTTAGTAGCCATACCGCCAACATAATAACCAATATCATTTAAATCATTAAATTTTAATAAATTTTCAATTTCATTTAAATGATTTCTTCTTTCTGATAAAACTAATAATTTTCTATTTGGTTCATTTTTTAATAATGTAAGTATTATATTAATTATATATAATGTTCTTGGTTTATAATTACATATATTATTTACCATACCGGCAATATTTACTTTTCCATTAAAAATTAATTTAACTTCAGAATAATCGGACGATGTTTCATAATATTTATGAATTTGAACAATTAAATCAATATCTTTTTTATTTTTAAATTTATAAACAGATTTTCCTAAATACCATTCAAATACTTTTTTTAATCCATCTTTTCTATCTAATGTTGCGGATAATCCTAATGTTAATGGTATATTCATTTTTTGTAATGCTCTACAAAAAACTTCAGCAGCTAAATGATGACATTCATCAAATATTACTAATCCAAATTGTTTAAATATATTAATATCATAATCTCTTATTGCTAATGATTGCAATGATGCTATTACTATATCTTTATCTATTATATCTACTTTTTTTTGTTTAATAATACCAATAGTTGCATCAGGTGCAAATAATTTTGCGGTATTAATAAATTGTTGATTTAAAAAATCTTTATGAGATATAAATAAAGTTTTTTTTTTAAAATAACAAGCAATATATATTGCCATAATTGTTTTTCCAAAACCACAAGGTACTGATATAATACCTCCTTTTTTTAATGGATCTAATGCAGCTTTAATATAATTATTTATAACTTCTTCTTGTATTTCTCTTAATTTACCTTTAAAAATTAAACGATTACAATCATCGCCTAATTTTAATTTATTTATTTTTGGTATTCCAAATTTTTGTAATCCATAATATTTTGGTATATATATTTTAGTATCACTTTCAAGATATACTGGATATTGTTTAATTACATTAGAATCAAAATTATTTAATGGTGATACTAATAATTCTTTTTTTAATTCATTTATTATTTTTTCATTATTTTGTTTTTCTATACCATATCCTCTATCTGATAATGATGTTTTCATTTATATATCATAATATTATATATAAATTATTTTTATATATATTATATTTAGTAAAATTAGAACTAAAATGATATTAAATATAATTAGATTACTATTATTAGTATTAATAATACTAACATTAATATTTGATTTTAATATACCTATATTTTTAAAAAATCCTAATAATCAATTAGGAATTGCGTTAATTGTATTATTTATATTATTAATTATTGATGTATCTATTGGATTTTTATTAGGATTAATATTTTTAATTTTATATTATAAAATGTATGATAAATTATTAACTATTAATAATAAAGAAAAAGGAAAAGAAAAATTTAAAAATATTAATAATGATAGTAATGATAGTAATAATAGTAATATTTGTAAAATAATAATACCATATATTTCTGCGGAATTATTAAAATCAGCACAAAATAATATTTTTTCTGATGAAAATTATAAATCAGAAATTAAAGGATTTACATCAGAAAAAAAAATATATGGAGCACAAGGATTAGACATTGATAAAAATAATTATGCTGGCTATGATAAAAATATAAATTATAGTAGTTTATAATACATTATTATATATATACCAATAAAAACTAATATACTTTTTATATAAAAATCATTTTTTTCCACCATTAATATAATACTTGATGGTATTGGTAATTTACGAATTAATATTATAAATACATTAGGATAAAATATAATAATTGTTACTAATGTTATAATTAATGCTTTTTTAATATAATCATTATTAATATAATCATTTGTTATTATATTATTTTTTTGTTGTTGTGGTTGGTATTGTTGATGTAATATTGGTTGTTGTTGCGGTTGTTGTATTGGAATATTTGGAATTATTTTTTGAGGTTGTTTTTTTGATGCTATTATTTCTTCTTCAAATTCTTTTAATATATCTTGAACCTGAGGGTCTTCAATTTCATCATTATTTATTTGTTTAGTTTTTAATGGTAAATTATTAATAGGAGTAGACATTGATGTATTATTTATTGATTCCATTTATAAAATAATAATATAATAAAAATAACTAAAATAAAACGCTAATATATTAAAATATTTTTTCAAAAAATCCTTTTTCTTCTAATTTATTTTCTGGATTTAAATTATTATTATATGTTTCTAATGGTTTATTATTACATTTTACTGTATTTGTTGTATATTTATAACATGTATCTTCTATTTTAAATGTTTTATTTGATACATCTTCTATATGTGGTGCATAATATATTATACAATTATCTTTACATACACGAGTAAACATTAATGCTAATGATAATCCAAAAATCGCACTTACTATAATTTGCCCAGTATTATCATAAAATAATTTATCAACAATACTTTTAAGTTCTATCATCTACTAATTTATATTTATATAATAGTTTGTTGTATAGAATTTGCATCACATTTTACTTCGTCAGCATTATATTTATAACATAAATCATTATCACTTCTATACACTATTTTAGATGCATTATATGGAGTTGGATATTTTATAACAATTTTAGGTTTTGGTGCTGCTATATATACATATAATAGTCCTGCACTAAATGCTAAAAAGAAAGCTAATATATTAAATTTAAATGTTTTTTCTATCATTTCTATTAGTTTATATTATTTTTTATTAAGTCCGTGTTTTTTTGCATAAGCACTGTTTTTTAATATTAATCTTCCGGTTGCTGGATTTAATACTTTATTATCAGGTATAACTAATTCTTTTTTAGGTTTAACATCTTTTATATCTTCATCGTCTTCAATTTCTTCAATTTCTTCAATTTCTTCAGGTTTAGGTATTTTATCTTTATCTTTCTTTTTAATTTCTTTAGGTTTAGGTATTTTATCTTCATCTTTCTTTTTAATTTCTTTAGGTTTAACATTTTTTATATCTTCATCGTCTTCAATTTCTTCAATTTCTTCAATTTCTTCAGGTTTAGGTATTTTATCTTTATCTTTCTTTTTAATTTCTTTAGGTTTAGGTACTTTATCTTCATCTTTCTTTTTTATATCTTCATCGTCTTCAATTTCTTCAATTTCTTCAGGTTTAGGTACTTTATTTTCCTCTTTAGTTTTAACTACTTTTGTAGGTTTAACATTTTTCTTACTGTTATCATCTTTAATTTCTTTAGGTTTATGTTTAATAACATCTTTAGGTTTAGTTGATTTATTTTTTAATAAGAAAGTATATGTATATATATCATCAATAAGTTTATTTTCTGGAGGTAATAATTTAACTAATTCAATTAAATTATTTAAATTTTTATTTAAAATCCAATTATTATATAATATTTCTCTTTTATTAACATAATCAGTATAATTTATATTATTAGTAATACGCGGTTGTTCATATTTAATATCATATAAAATTTTTGCATTAATAATTAAATCATCATTTTCTCTATTATTATTATTTAATTGTTCTAATAATAATAATAATTTTGTTTTACTATTATTATCATTAACATTATCTACATAATTAAATAAATTAATACCTATATCATTTATATTAGACATTAAATCCTAATATTTATCATTATAATAATTTGGTTGAGTTTGTTCAAATATACTACTATAATATTCATTTAATTTATCACTATCTGATAATTGTTCTTCATATAATGTTCTTGGAATATATTTAATAATAGTTTTTGCTTTTGTACAATTATTAAATTTTTGTTTATAATACCCTTGTATAATTAATATAATACCAATAAACAATAAAAATATAGCAATTGATTTCATTTTATAATTATTATAGAAAAAATAATGTAATATAATGTATTATACTGGTTCATTAGTATTTTGTTTAGAAGCCGACCATGGATCTAATTCTTGTAATTGAGCACTCACATCATCAACAACAACATCCGATGATTTTTTTTTAGAATTTTCAATTAAATCTTCTTTTCTTTTTTCAAAGACCTCATCTTTATTTTCCATATTCTTTTTATATTGTTTCATTAAAGTATTTAGTTGTGTTTCAGAGTATTCTTGATCTTGTAAATCATTAGGATTTGGAGACCATGGACACCAACAGCCAACTTGTGCAATAAAAATATCAAATTTATTATCAGAACGTTTTAAAAATTCAGTACGATTTTTAGCTTCTTCCATAGTATCAAAAACGCCTCTAACTTTAATACCTCGAATAGAAGTTTGAAAATTATTATCACGATGAAAATCGGATTCAATTTCAGATGAATTAATAGATTTAAAAAATTTAAATTGTTCATTCATTTCAGTATCATTAAAAACATAAGCATGATTATTTTTAACAGTATCAATTAAATCAGCAGAATCCGGATATTTATTACGAATACCATCAAATAAAGTAGTAATATCATTACTAAATTGTTTTAAAAAACGAGAAAAATAATAACTTTCTTTATTTTTTAAAATATCTTCTGGACTAATAAATGATAATAGACAATAATTTTGATTTCTAATTTGTTTATCTTCATCTAAATAATCACATACTTTAGTTGAAACTACATCATCATTATTATTTGTCATCCTAATATAATATATTAAAAAAAATAATCTTATATCAATTTTTAATAAAAAATAATATTCTTATTAAATAGTATAAAGTAATTAAAATGGCCGGAGGAGACTATACTTTTGATATGTGGGAAGCGTTAGTAAGAATATTAAAATATGCATTTGAGGGTATAATAGTAGCATTAGTTGCTTTAATTTTACCAAAAAATAAATTACAATGGAGTGAAATATGGATGTTAGGTTTAACCGCTGCATGTATCTTTTCTATATTAGATTTATTAGCACCTTCAATATCAGCAGGAGCACGCCAAGGTGTTGGACTTGGAGCAGGTTTCCGCCTTGTAGGTTTCCCTGCTTAATAATTAAAGAGAAGGAATAATTTCATAATTTAATTCTTCGCATATTTTTTTCCATATTTGGTCTTGTACATATAATTTTTCTCTACTTTTTAATAATGGAAAGAATTTTAAATATTCATTTAATCCTAAAATTTGAAAAAATTTATATAAAACATAACTATACGATAAAAAGTTTTTTCTATCTTTTGGACAATGTTTTAAAAAAGGACCTTGAATATCTCTAAACATATTACATAATTTTTCTTCTAATTCATTAGAAAATTGAGGTGTAGGAATACCGTTAATTCTATTAATTATATAATTTATATGTTCATAATATTTATTTATTCTTAATCTTTTTAATATTTCGCGCATTTTATTATAAGTAATGGTTTTTGTATCGTGTATTTTTTCTTTTTTTATTTCATTTAATATTTTTTCAAAAATTTCATCTGGTATATCTGTACTTTCTTTTCCTTGTACTTGATTACACCATTCTCTAAAATGGTTTATTCTTTTATAACTAAAATGTGAGGTATCTTTTGTATTTTGTTTTAATATAGGTCTATTTTGTTCAACTAATAATAATTCTTGATAACCACATAAATTACAAATCATAATAGCATCATGTTGTAAGCATGTTAAAGGATTATTACATTTTTTACATATTTCAAAATTTTCTTGATTAATTTTTTTAATATATTGTTTATTAGTAATTGATAAATATTCATTAACCAGAGAACTTTTATCTTTATTAATAGTTTCAATATTAATATCATTATTAGTATCATTATTAGTATTATTGTTTTTAGAAATATTAAAAGAATCTAATATTGTTTTATTTTGAAATTTAATTTTTTTAATATTATTTACAGATTGTTTTTCTAACATATCATAATAATTAAATAAAATTTGACTTGTTTTTTCATAATATTCTATTTCATCAAAATCATTTATATCTTTTATATTTTTTTTTAATTTAATTATTTCTTCTTTTATATGTATATTACTATTCCATAATATAGTATATATATCGTCGTTTTTATTATTATTTATTATATCATTATTAATAATAAATTGTAAATTTATTAAATCATCTATATTTTTATTTATATTTATTTCTTCATCTAATTTATTACTATAATTTTTAATTATATTATTATGCATCGCATCCAGTGTAGATAAATCTTTATTATTATCAATACAGTGTAATCTTTTTTTAGATGTTTTTTCCTTAAACATAGTTATATTTTTATTTTAATTTAATATGCTTATATAAATAAATATATTTTTTTCTCCTATTATAGTATAAAGAATATAGCATAAATGGGTGGTGGTCTTCTTCAACTTGTTGCTTATGGTGCTCAGGATGTTTATTTAACCGGTAATCCTCAAATTACTTTTTTTAAAGTTGTATATCGTCGTCATACTAATTTTTCAATGGAAGCAATACAACAAACTTTTAGCGGTCAGGCATCTTTTGGAAATAGTATATACTGCCAAATATCACGCAATGGTGATTTAATTCATCGTACTTATTTAGAAGTTTTATTACCATATTTAACGGGTTCTTATAATTCAAACCCTTTAACTGATGCTAATGAAAGATATGTTAATTATGTTGGATTAAAATTATTAAAAAGTGTAACTATTGAAATTGGTGGACAACAAATTGATAAACATTATTCTGATTGGTTATATATATGGAATGAATTATCGTTACCAATAGGTAAAAAAAATGGATGGGAATATATGGTTGGTGCTGATTCTGATGTTACCTCATCATCTGAATCAGTTTATTTATCTACTAATGTTAATTATAACCCAGAAGGTTCTACTGGTAAAAAATTATATATACCATTAGAATTTTGGTTTTGTAGAAATATTGGTCTTGCTTTACCTTTAATTGCTCTTCAATATCATGAAGTTAAAATTAAAATTGAATTTGATAGCCGAGATAACTGTGTATATAAATATAATACGGCAAATAGTGGTACTACCAGTGCTATTTCTAATTCTACTAATGTTACTGCATTATCTGGTAATTTAGCTGCTAGTTTATGGGTTGATTATATCTTTTTAGATACTGACGAAAGACGAAGATTTGCTCAACTTTCTCATGAATATTTAATTGAGCAATTACAATTCACGGGGACTGAGATTTTAAATTCAGGTTCATCACGTATTAAATTAAATTTTAATCATCCTTGTAAAGAATTAATATGGGTAGCTAAGTCAAATACATCAACTTCTGTAAATCAATGGTATAATTATACTCTAAAATATAATAACGGAAATCCTATATTACCTACCGCAAGTACTACTTTTGGAACACCATTAGCCGAAGATGGTGTAAATGATAAAGGTGATACTAATAGTATATATACTACTGTTGCTAAAGTTTTACCATTATCATCAGATAGTGTAAATCCATTTAAATCATGTTTATTACAATTAAATGGAAATGATAGATTTGCTGAAAGAATTGGAACTTATTTCTCACATGTTCAACAATATCAACATCATACAAATATTTCACCCAATAAAGGTATTAATGTTTATTCATTTGCTATTAAACCAGAAGAACATCAACCTTCAGGAACTTTAAATATGTCTCGTATTGATACCGCGGTTTTATCATTAAATAATGCAATCCCTTCAGGATCAACGGCAAATGTTATTATATATGCTGTTAATTATAATGTATTAAGAATACTTTCAGGTATGGGTGGATTAGCTTATAGCAATTAAATATATTATATTACATTTTTTTTCTCCTATTATAGTATAAAGAATATAGCATAAATGGGCGGTGGTCTTCTTCAACTTGTTGCTTATGGTGCTCAGGATGTTTATTTAACTGGTAATCCTCAAATTACTTTTTTTAAAGTTGTATATCGTCGTCATACTAATTTT
>Ga0247840_10003039_pt1 | contig 28950 bp, 18 predicted proteins | sample LaCruzMarch2015__FD_192404 | JGI IMG/M metagenome (GOLD analysis project Ga0247840, IMG submission 192404) | Freshwater microbial communities from meromictic Lake La Cruz, Castile-La Mancha, Spain - LaCruzMarch2015_17m | ecosystem: Environmental > Aquatic > Freshwater > Lake | place: Spain...
GGCGAGGGTGTGTGGATATTGGTGCTTCCACGGGCGGGTTCACGGATTGTTTGTTGCAACGGGGGGCGTCGAAGGTTCTGGCGGTGGATGTGGGGCACGGGCAGTTGCATTGGTCTTTACGAAACGACGGGCGCGTGATCAATCGGGAAAAAACCCATGTTTTGACGTTGACCGAAGCCGACGCGTTTTTGGTGGCGGTTCCCTCTTTATCGTTGTTTGTGTGTGTGGATGTGTCTTTTATCGGGTTGGAAAAAGTGTTGCCCCATTTGTCGCTGGTTTTTCCCGAAGGGACGGAGTTGGTTGTTTTGGTAAAACCTCAGTTTGAGGTGGGGCCGAAATTGGCTCCCAAAGGGGTGGTGAGAGACCCCCTGGTTCGTCAGGCCGCGGTGGGACGTGTGATGGACGTGGCCCAAAGGTGTGGGTTTTTTGTGGAAGGAAAAATAGAATCGCCGGTGGTTGGGCCCGAAGGAAATAGAGAATTTCTTTTGTGGATGAGAAAAGCGGGGGGAATATGATGGAGCCTTACAGTCCGAAAGATATTGAACCGAAATGGCAGAGGCGTTGGGATGAGGCCAAGGTGTTTCGCGTGGGGGAAGAATCGGACCAACCTAAATATTATATTTTGGATATGTTCCCCTACCCGTCCGGGGCGGGACTTCACGTGGGCCATCCGGAAGGATACACGGCCACGGACATCCTGTCCCGATTAAAACGCATGCAGGGGTTTCATGTGTTGCACCCCATGGGGTGGGACGCTTTTGGGTTGCCCGCCGAAAACCACGCCATCGCCACAAAGCAACACCCCCGAACCGTGACCCAAAACAACATCAATAATTTTCGACGGCAGATTAAGGCTCTTGGATTTTCTTACGATTGGGGCCGGGAAGTGGATACAACCGATCCCACCTATTACAAATGGACCCAATGGATTTTTTTGAAGTTGTATGAAAAAGGGTTGGCCTACGAGAGTACCGTGCCCATCAACTTTTGCCCGCAATGCAAAACCGGTTTGGCCAATGAAGAGGTTCATCAGGGCGGGTGCGAACGGTGTGGGGCTTTGGTTGAACGACGGGACATGCGTCAATGGATGTTGAAAATCACCGCTTACGCGGATCGGTTGTTGGAGGGTTTGGACGGGTTGGATTGGCCCGAATCCACGTTGGCCATGCAACGAAATTGGATCGGGCGGTCCGAAGGGGCTGAGGTTCGTTTTGTCGGTGAGAGCCCCGCCCCAGCCGCGGGGCGAGCGATCACGGTGTTCACCACGCGTCCGGACACGCTTTTTGGGGCCACTTACGTGGTTTTGGCTCCCGAACACCAAGACGTGGGCGTTTTTGTCGTTCCCGAACGTCGAGACGCTGTGGAGGACTATCAGCGAAAAGCCAAGGCAAAATCGGACTTGGAGCGGGCGGATTTGTCGAGGGAAAAAACCGGTGTCTTTACCGGTGGGTTTGTGGTGAACCCCGTCAACGGCGAAAAGTTGCCTGTTTGGGTGGCCGATTATGTTTTGAGTGGGTATGGAACCGGGGCCATTATGGCGGTGCCGGCTCACGATCAGCGGGATTTCGATTTCGCACGAACGTTTGGGTTGCCGGTTCGGCGGGTGGTGGGGGACGCTTCATCTCCAGTTTCTGGGGAGGCGTCCACGGAGCCGGTTCTTGAACGGGCTTTTGAGAGAGAGGGCGTGGCGGTGAACAGTGGCGTTTTTGATGGGGTGAGCACGGCGGATTTTAAGAGAATGATCGTGAGGTGGTTAGAGGAAAAAGGCGCTGGAAAAAGTTCCGTTCATTACCGCTTACGGGATTGGGTGTTTTCTCGTCAACGCTACTGGGGAGAGCCTATCCCCTTGGTTCATTGCCAAGGGCTTTGTGGAGGGCCAGTGCCGGTGCCGGAGAGTGAACTTCCTGTGAGGCTTCCCGATGTGGAAAATTACGAGCCCACGGGAACGGGTGAGTCCCCTTTGGCGGCGTTGACGGACTGGGTTCAAACCGTGTGCCCCGTGTGTGGGGCTCCGGCCAAACGAGAAACCAACACGATGCCTCAATGGGCCGGGTCTTGCTGGTATTATCTTCGGTTCACGGACCCACGCCACTCCGTTTCCCCTTGGGGGGTGCGGGCGGAGTCCTACTGGATGGGCCCCACGGGGGTGGATCTTTATGTTGGGGGAGCCGAACACGCCGTCCTCCATTTGCTTTACGCTCGCTTTTGGCACAAGGTCCTTTTTGATCTCGGGTTGGTGACCGCCCCAGAACCTTTTCGGAAATTGCGTCATCAAGGGATGATCCTCTCTTACAGTTACCAAGACGAACGGGGGGCCTACCACGCCTACGACGAAATTGATTTTTCCAAGGGAACGCCTGTGCTGAAGGCCACGGGGGAATCGCTTAAAGAGCAAAAAGAAAAAATGTCTAAATCCCGGAAAAACGTGATCAGTCCTGACGAGGTGATCGCTCAGCATGGGGCCGACGCCATGCGACTGTATGAAATGTTTATGGGGGATTTTGAGGCGGAAAAACCATGGGACACTCGAACCGTGGATGGTGTCACCCGTTTTCTTCAAAAGTGTTGGCGGGTGATGGATTCCCCCGTTTTGTTGGACGATCCCCATGGGAGGCTTCGGCATAAAACCATTCAAGCTGTGACGGAACGCTTGGAATCTTTTAAATTTAACACGGCCATTTCGGCCCTGATGGAATACGTCAACGCTCTTTCCGGGGGGGCCGGTGTTGATGATCGCGAGGTCCTTTGTCGGTTGTTGTCCCCGATGGCTCCCCATTTGGCGGAAGAAATGTGGGAACGGTTGGGGAAGAAAGGTTTTGTTTGTTGTGATGTTTGGCCTAAATTTAATCCCACATTTTTGGTGGATGAGATTACCGAATACCCGATTCAAATCAATGGGAAATTGCGCGAACGACTCGTTGTTCGAGCGGACTCTGACGAAAAAACCGTTGTCGCTTTGGCGAAAGCGTTGCCTCGGGTTCAGTCGTTTTTAGTGGGGCAGAGAATTATTAAAGAGGTGTTTGTGTCAAAACGGATGGTGAGTTTCTTGACAACGTCTGGCATGGAGGAAAAACGATGAAACGATCGTGGCTCGTTTGTTTGGTTGTCGCTGGGTTATCGGCGTGTGGTGGGTTTGAAAACGTAAGAAATCCGTCAGGTTTTATTCTCCCAGCGAATATTCGTAAGGTGGCGGTGACGCCGTTTATTAACAAAACACAGTATTTTGGTATGGAGGATCGGTTGCGTCTTAAAGTGGAGCAGGAATTTATTCGGGACGGGCGGTTGACCCCTGTTTCTCAAGAGAGTGAATCCGATGGGGTTTTGTATGGGGAAATCGTTAACTACATTCGGCAGGTTGTCACTTACGATGGCAACAACCAGCCTTTGGAATATCGGCTGTGGGTGATTGTGAATCTAAGATTCCAAGATACAAAAGCCGATCAGACTCTTTGGGATGAGCCTCGCGTGGAGCAGTCTTTTCGATATTTTGTTGAGACCCAAGCCGGCGGAATGACGGAAGAAGAAGCCCGTGAACGGATGTGGGACTTGTTTTCCCGTGACATTGTGAAACGCACCATGGAAGGGTTTGGCTCGGTCACTGGGGCCAGCGAAAAAAAAGTTCCCGAGGGGACGTTGCCTCCACCCGACGCCAAAACGTTGCCACCCGCCACGCCTCGCGTTCCGCCACCGCCTCCCTACTGACGTGGGCCGATCCAGCGATGTCCCTTTGTCCTCCATCAACAAGGACTGGGCCAAGGGGGTTTTTAAAAAGGCCTACCTCTTGGGGGGGCCTGATTTGCTAACCAAAGAAGAAGCCGTGGCCCAATTAACTAAAAGATTTTTAGGTCCGGACCCTTCAGGGATGGGAATGGATTCGTTTGATGGCAACGAGGCGTCGGCTGGGGCCATTTTGTCCGCGGCGTCCACCCTTCCGTTTTTTAGCGGTCGCCGATTGGTGGTGGTGAGACGGGCCGAACGGTTGACCGCGGGCGAAAGCGCTTTGTTGGCCGATGGATTGTCGTCCATTCCTGAAACCAATTGTTTGGTGTTGCTCTCCGAAACGAAACCCGATTCCAGAGCTGTTTTGGTTCAGTCGGTTCTTTCCGTTGGAGCGGTGACGACCGTGTGGCCGCCGTTTGAAAATCAGATGCCGGCGTGGGTGATGGAACGGGTCGAGTCCCTCGGAAAAAAAATGGACAGGGAGACGGCCCAAACCTTGTTGGACACGGTGGGCCCTAGTTTGTCTGATCTTGTTCAGGAAATTAGGAAGCTTGAACTTTTTACTAAGGACAGACCTCTTATCACGTCGGAGGATGTGACCCGCGTGTGTGGGGAACGGATTTCTTTGCGCTTTATGGAGTGGGAACGAGCCTTGTGGCTTCGGCAGAGAGGGAAGGCCTTGGCTCTTCTCGAAACACTGCGCCAACAAGGGGAGCCTGTGATGGCTCTGCTGTCTCAAGTCACTCGGGCTGTTCAAAAACTGGTTTTGGGTAAAACTCTTTTTCATGAGAAAAAGATCACCCGGATGGATGTGTTCAAGCAACTTAAAATCGGTCTTTTAGACGCTCAGAATGATTTTTTTAAGGGATTGGACGGGTGGACTTACGACGATTTGCTGAAAGCGTTGGACGAGTTGGTGACGGCGGATGTGAATTTGAAAAGTGGGCGAACGTCTCCGGACGCGGATTTGACCCGGTTGGTTTGTTCTCTCACAGCGGATTAACTTAACCCGGACGAGCTGGAATACTCAAGGGAAATCGACGGCGGACGGGGTGGGATGTTTCTCGAAATGTTTCGTGGTTTTTCTAAAGGGAAAAAGTGACGAGTGGGGTTTTGTAAAAAGCCCCCCCCTTCAACAGAACGGAGTCCGCTGAAGGGGGGGGGTGGTGATTAAGCGACGGAGACGGCTTTGTGGGCTGAACGAGAAAGACGGGAGATTTTACGAGCCGCGTTGGCTGGGTTCACTTGATGGCGGTTTCCCATTTTTTTCCAAGACGACATGACCATCGGAAGGAGTTCCTTCACTTTGGCGGCGTCTTTGGCCTTTACAGCGGTTTGCAGATCCCGAGTCAGTTCCCGGGCCGCCGATTTGGCGGCCACGTTGGCCCAGTGCCGACGATTCGATTTTCGAACTTCTTTAAGAGAGGACGTATGACGCCCTGTTTTGAGTTTTGTCATAGTGACGGACTTTACCTTTTTTGGTTGAACGCGTCAATCCGCTGATGTCTAAAGAAATGATGCGACACGCGGGGTTGGTTTCCGTGGCCACTCTTTTGTCTCGAATTTTGGGGTATGTTCGGGACGCTTTGGTCGCCGGGGCGTTTGGGGGGGGGGCTTTGACCGACGCTTACTACGCGGCGTTTCGGTTGTCCAATTTGTTTCGCCGAATTTTGGGGGAAGGGCCCCTGTCCACGGCGTTTGTGCCGGTTTTCTCTGAACATTTGGTTCGAGAAGAAGGAAACCACGCCCGCTCTTTTTTTTACGCCCTCTTCACTTTTTTATCGGTGGTTTTGGTGGGGGTGGTTTTGGTGGGCATTTTGGCGTCTCCCTTGATTGTGACTTTGGGAGCGGGGGGATTTAAATCCGCGGGGGGCGACACGTTTCATCGAACCGTGGCCCTGACTCGATTGATGTTTCCGTTTTTGTTCTTTGTTTGTTTGGCGGCTCTTTCCTCGGCGGCTCTGAACGCAAAAGGGTATTTCTTTTTGCCGGCGGTGGCCCCGTCCATGTTGTCCGTGGCCACGATCGGTTATATTTTTCTTATAAAAAAATGGACCCTGAATCCCTTGGCGGGATTGGCCATCAGCACCAGTGTGGGTGGAGCCCTTCACTTTTTAATGCTTTTACCGGCCCTGAAGCGGGCGAATTTGTCTCCCCGGTGGCGATGGGATCCGACGCACCCGGATATTTTAAAAGTGGGGCTTTTGGTGTTGCCGGCCGTTTGGGGGTTGTCTGTGGATCAAATCAACGGTTATGTGGACACCATTTGCGCGTCTTTTTTAATGGAAGGATCCGTCACAGCTCTTTATAATTCCAGTCGTCTTATGCAATTCGCTTTGGCTCTTTTTGGTATGTCGGTGTCCACGGCGACGTTGCCCCATCTGTCGTTGAGTGCTGCCGAGGGAGACTGGATGGCGTTTAAAAAAAACCTTAACTTTTCCCTTCGCATGACCCTCTTTTTGGTGGTGCCGGCTATGACGGGATTGATCGTTTTGGCTCGGCCCATTGTTCAGGTCCTTTTTGAGCATGGGCAATTTACGTCGGAACAGACGACGCTCACGGCGTACGCGTTGGTGGGCTACGTCGTGGGGCTTCCGGCCTATTCCTTGGTGAAAGTGTTGGTCACCGCTTTTTACGCTCGTCGGGACACGCGAACGCCTGTGCGGGTGGCCACCCTGTGTCTTTTTGTGAACGTGGTGGGAAATTTTATTTTGATGAAACCGTTGGGTGTGGCTGGGTTGGCCATCGCCACCTCGATGGCGTCTTTTGTGAACGTGGGCGTTCTGATCGTTTCCATTCGAAAACAGGTGGGGCTTTTGGGGGGGCGTTTGATCGCTCGGACCCTTGGGTTGACGGTGTTGGCGTCTTTGTTGATGGCGGGGGTGTCCCTATCGGTGTTTCATTTCGGTTTTGGGGGATTGATGCTGCGTGTGCCGGTGGCGGTGATGGGGGGCGTTTTGGTGTTTGGCGTGACCGCTCGGGTGTTGCGGATGGATGAGTATTTTCAGGTGCGGGAATTGTTAATACGAGGAAAAAAAGATGAGGTTGGATAGCCGTTTTGAAAGATTGAAATTTTTGTGACGACCAATTTGTCTGGGTCTCTTCCTCAAGGGGCTGGGGTTTATTTGATGAGGGACGTGGCGGGGAAGATTCTTTACATCGGGAAAGCGGTGGATTTGCGTCAGCGGGTGTCGCATTATTTTCGGGCGGGTTTGGAACCGAAGATTCGAGCGTTGATGGCGGAGGTGGGCCACATAGACTACGTGGCGACCCAGAGTGAGCGGGAAGCCTTGATTGTGGAGCAGCGGTTGATCCATCGGCATCAGCCCCCTTACAACACGATGTGGAAAGATGGGAAAACCTACCCGTGGGTGTGTTTGTCTGGGGAGGATTTCCCACGGCTGTTCTTGACTCGGCAACGACGAAAAGACAAGGGCGTTTATTTTGGACCTTACCCTCACGTGAGTGGGGTGCGCCATTTATTGAATTGGGTTTGGAAGCAGCGTTTGTTCTCTTTGCGACCTTGCGATTTGAAAATTGACGAGGGAAATCTTTACCCTTATGAAGCCGTAAAATCTTGTCTTTATTTGCACACGGGGGATTGCCCGGCCCCTTGTTTAGGAAAAATATCCAAACAGGCTTACGCCGAGGGCGTTGATCGGGCTCGCTTGTTTTTTTCTGGTCAAGGGGATGTGTTGGAGCGTGTTTGGGAAGCGGAGATGAAAACGGCGTCGGATTCTTTGGCTTTTGAGCGGGCCGCTCAATGGCGCGACAGTTTGATGGCCCTTCGCCATGTGAACGAGCGGGTGACCTTTCGAGCGTTGAGAGAAGAGGAGGTACAGGGGCGGATTCAAACGTCTCAGGCTCTTCAGGAAATTCAAAAAGCTTTAGGGCTTTTAAGACCGCCGGATCGCATTGAATGTTTCGACATCTCTCACCATCAGGGCGATTCGACCGTGGCTTCTTTGGTGTGTTTTCGAAAAGGGGAGCCCGACAAAAAAAGTTATCGAAAGTTTATTATAAAAACCGTGGTGGGGGTGGACGATTTTGCGTCCATGGCGGAGGTCGTCTCTCGGCGTTACCAACGGGTGAAAGAGGAGTCGGCTCCTTGGCCCGATTTGATTTTGGTGGATGGGGGAAAGGGCCAACTGTCCGCGGCTCACGCCGCTTTGGGGCGGGTGACTTCTCGGAAAATACCGTTGGTGTCTTTGGCGAAGAGAGAGGAGGAGGTTTACACACTGGGGGCTATGGACCCTTTGGTTTTTTCCCGAGAATCGCCCGCGCTGCAACTGTTGCAGCGGGTGAGGGATGAGGCTCATCGGTTTGCGGTGACGTTTCACCGGGCGCGACGAAAAAAAACGTTGTTGGGGGAAGGGGCTCGTTGAAAAAAACTCTTTCAAAAAAACACTCGGTCTTCTGTCAACGGGTTTGGGCTGTGTGTTCTGAAATTCCGGCGGGAGAGGTGCGTACTTATGGGTGGGTGGCGGCTCGGGTGGGAAACCCTCGGGCGGCTCGGGCGGTGGGGCGGGCTTTGGCGGCCAACCCTTTTGCCCCTGTTGTTCCTTGCCATCGCGTGGTTCGAGCCGACGGTAAAATCGGCGGATACTCGGCCCTGGGCGGTGTTCGAGAAAAAATTCGTTTGCTTAAAAAAGAACGGACTTTAAAGCATTTGATATAATCCCCTCCCATGATTGAAACCATTCTTAAACTTTTTCTCGGTACCCAAAACCAACGGACCCTTAAATTGATTGATCCGTTGGTGAAACGCGTGAACGACTGGGCTTGCGTCCTAGAAGCCTTAGACGATAACGCTTTGCGGGCTAAAACCGACGAGTTTAAAAAGCGTTACACGGACGGGGAAACCTTGGACGATCTCCTTCCCGAAGCTTTTGCTGTGGCTCGGGAGGCCTCGCGACGGGCCATTGGGTTGCGTCCCTACGATTGCCAAGTGGTCGGGGGCATCATTTTGCATCAAGGCAAAATAGCCGAGATGAAAACCGGTGAAGGAAAAACCCTTGTGGCCACGCTTCCGGTTTATTTGAACGCTTTGACGGGAAAAGGCGTGCATTTGATCACTGTGAACGATTATTTGGCCAAACGCGATCGAGAATGGATGGGACCGGTTTACGAATTTATGGGGTTGACCGTTGGGGCGGTGGAGCACGACATGCCCAACGAGGCCCGTCGTCAAGCCTACGCTTGCGACGTGACTTACGTGACCAACAATGAAATCGGTTTTGATTACCTTCGGGACAACCTCGTTCGGGATCGCGGCTCTCGGGTGTTGCGTCCGTTTCATTTCGCGATCGTGGATGAAGTTGATTCCATTCTTATTGATGAGGCCAGAACCCCGCTGATCATTTCTGGTCCGGGGGAGGAATCCAGTCAGAGGTATTTGATTGTTAACCGACTCGTTCCTCAATTGAAAGGACGACTGATCACCGAAGATGAGGAAATTCAAGCGAAATACAAGGGCGTGGATCTGGGGGCTGGATTTGACTACATCGTGGACGAAAAAGCCCACACGGCCACGTTGACCGACGCGGGCATCACGAAATGCGAGAATTTGTTGGGTGTTCGCAGTCTTTACGATGACATATCGGGTGAGTGGGTCCACCACATCACTCAAGCCATTCGAGCCCACAAACTTTACAACAAAGATGTCGATTATGTGGTGAAAGATGGGGAAGTGATTATCGTCGACGAGTTCACCGGACGGTTGATGCCCGGACGACGGTGGTCGGACGGCCTTCATCAGGCTGTGGAAGCTCGCGAAGGGTTGCGTGTGGCTGAAGAAAATCAAACGTTGGCGACCATCACGTTTCAAAACTTTTTTAAATTGTATAAAAAATTGGCGGGAATGACGGGTACCGCTCTGACAGAGTCCAAGGAGTTTTGGGAAATATACAAGTTGGACGTGGTGGCCATTCCCCCGAATCGTTCCGTGATTCGTCAGGATCACCCGGACCGGGTTTATCGTACGGAACGAGAGAAATTCGATGCTATTATCGAAGAAATCGAAGACTCTTGGCGTCGGGGACAGCCGGTGTTGGTGGGAACTCGCTCCATCGAAAAGTCTGAACGTTTGGCGGGGTTGTTGCGACGGAAAGGGATCCCGCACAATGTTTTAAACGCCAAATACCACGAGCAAGAAGCCCAAATTATTGCTCAAGCCGGACGAAAGGGGGCCGTGACCATCGCGACCAATATGGCCGGGCGAGGGACCGACATCGTTTTGGGGGGGAATCCCCCTGATCCTTTGGCCGCCGAAGAGGTGAAGAAAGGATCGGTGTTTTTTGGGTTGGGGGATTTTAATGGATACGCTTTTGAGAAACGACTCAAGTCCCCGAGCCTTTTGGACAGTCTTTTGTTGGAAACCTTGGGTGTGGATGCTGAGAAATTTGAAAAAGTGAAGGAGCGGGAGGTTGTGTCCGCTTTGAACCGCCTTTTGGATCGGGACGATTTGTCTGAAAAGCTTAAGTTGTCGTCTCCGCCGGAAGGGGTGGCTCATTCTCTCTGGGTGAAAGTTCGTGATCAACGAGTGGGTGGTGGGACGCGGATCCTTGCCGATTTGCACGAATTAAATCGAGCCCTTTTAGAATCTCAGTGGGGACCGTCTTTGTTGGCCAAAGAGAGGCGGGGTGGTTTGCATATTTTGGGGACTGAGAGGCACGATTCTAGGCGCATCGACAATCAGTTGCGTGGACGATCGGGTCGACAGGGTGATCCGGGGTCTTCCCGCTTTTATTTGGCTTTGGACGATGAGTTGATGCGATTGTTTGGGAACACCGAGCGGATTCAGAATTGGATGGGCAAGTTGGGGATGCAGGAAGGGGAAAATATTGAGCACGGGATGGTCTCTCGGTCCATCGCTCACGCTCAGAGTAAAGTGGAAGCTATGAACTTTGATATTCGAAAACAACTGTTGGATTTCGACAAGGTGATGAGTAAGCAAAGAGAAGCTGTTTACAATTTAAGAAACGCTATTTTAGAAGGTGAGAATTTAACCGAACGACTTGAGACCATGCTGTTGGATTCTTTGGAAGAGAAACAGGGGCTTTGGGCACCCGAAAAATTACGTCCCGAGGAATGGGATTTTGTCAGTTTAAACGCTTGGCTCACGCGTGGTTTTGGTATTGAAAAAAAATTCCGTTTTGAAGATTATCGCCACGCTCAAGATCTTACAGAAGAATTAACAGTTCTCCTGAAAGAGGCTTTTCGTCGGAGAGAACAAGAATTGGGGTCCGAGGCGTTCCAATCGTTGGAGCGATTGGTCCTTCTCCAAGTGATGGACACCGCTTGGGTTGAGCACTTAACTTATTTAGAGCAATTGCGTAAAGGGATATTTTTGAGAGCTTATGGGCAAAAAGATCCTCTTATCGAATTCCAGAAAGAGGGGTTCAACCTCTTTGAGAGCATGATGCAACGCATACGAGAAGAAACGTTGGAGTTTGTTTTTCGAATGGAAGTCTCTCCCGTTGTGTCTCCCTCGGTTCGACCCGTGATGACCCCAAAACCCAACGACACTCCCGTTTTGTCCGATGGGACCGTTTCTTCGGACAAATCCTCGATAACAACCCCCTTCATTCAAACGGCGGTGGATCCTTCTTTTGTTTCTCCCTCCGTTCCTTCAGGCCCTTCGGTGTTGTTTCCTGATATTAAAAAAATTGGACGCAACGATCCTTGTCCTTGTGGCAGTGGGAAAAAACGCAAGAAATGTTGCGGTTCTTAATATCATTTTATCTAAATCTTCCTTCCTCCCCCGTTTTTTTGTTTTGCTCTCCGGTGTTTTAGCCGTTTTTTGTTTTCCTCGATTTAATGGGGGAGGGTTGGCGTGGATTTGTTTTCTCCCGTTGCTCATGGGGTGTTTTTATTTAGAGCCGATGGACGCTTTTGGCTGGGGGTGGGGTGCTGGTCTTCTTTTTAATCTGGGAACCCTCTATTGGATCTACCCCACGTGTCGTTGGGCCAGTGTCTCTGTTCCGGTCGCTGTTCTCGGGCTTGTGTCTTTGTCTGTTTATTTGGGGGTTTATTGGGCCGTTTTTTGTGGGGGGGCTGGGGTCTTCCTTAGAAAAAACATTTTTCTATTTCCTTTTTATTTAGGGGCTTTGTGGGTGTCTTTGGAATTAATTCGCACCCATTTTTTAACAGGATTTCCTTGGCTTCTTTTGGCTTATTCCCAGTGGCACCGTCCGTTCTTTTTGTCTTTGGCCGAGTGGGGCGGGGCTTACGCCGTGTCTTTTTTTGTTTTTTTTACAAACGGTGTCTTGGTTTCTGTTGCCCTCGTTTTTTTAGATCGTCGTTCGTGGCGAACCGTTTTTATCGGGGGGCTTGGTTTTGTCGCCCTTTTGAGTTTGGATTTTTACCTCTGGCGTAAACCCCATCCGCAAAACAACAGTGGTTTTTCCGTGGCCCTCATCCAAGGGAATATTGATCAATATAGAAAATGGAATGCCTTCTACGAAAAATCTGTTGTGGAGACTTACAGTCGCTTAACCCGGTGGGCGGTTTTTTCACGACCAAATCTTATTGTTTGGCCAGAAACGGCGGTACCAGGTTGGGTGCCCAACGATTCTATCTACTTGGATTGGCTGACGAATTTAACCAAAGAGACCGGGGCCTATCTCCTCACGGGGGCTGTGACACGAAACGGTGGGCGGGACTACAACGCCGTTTTCTTGTTTTCTGCTCAGGGGGCCATGGTTTCGTCTTATTTTAAACAACACCTTGTCCCTTTTGGTGAATTCGTGCCTATGGGACGATTTTTAGGGCGATGGATTAAGGTGCTCAATGCGTTAGGGGGATTCAGTCGCGGGCAAAAATCTTCCGTTTTGTGTGGGCCAGTGCCACTGGGGGTGACCGTTTGTTTTGAAGGATTGTTTCCCGATTTAGTCCGTCGATTTGTCTATAACGGAGCCGAAATCTTAGTGAACATCACCAACGACGGTTGGTATCGAGACACGGCCGCTCCCGAGCAACACCTAGCGGCCAATGTCTTACGGGCTGTTGAAAACAGACGCTGGCTTTTACGGGTGGCCAACACGGGGATTTCGGCTGTTATTGACCCTTGGGGCCGGTTGGTCACCACGGGTCCGCTGTTGAAAGAATCTGTTCTTTTAGCCCACGTGATACCCCTCCAGGAAAAAACTTTTTACACACGTTACGGAAACGTCTTTGCTGGGGGGTGTTTTTGTTTGTCTCTTTTTGGTATTGTTTTTTGGAAACGACAAAAATAAAATTGTGTTTTTTCTATTATTTTTGCTAAGATTACAGCGCGGGGTGGAGCAGCCTGGTAGCTCGCGAGGCTCATAACCTCGAGGTCGTAGGTTCAAATCCTACCCCCGCAATAAAAATCCGTCGGTCATGGCCGGAATCTTTGGCCACAACCGACGGTTTTTTATTTTAGAAGTGAACGTGGGTTTCGGCGGAGTAACGGGTGACGCGGTTGGCGGATTCGTAAAGGTCGCCGGGGAAAAAATAGGAGGCTCCTAGGGCAAAAGTGACGTAGCCTGTGTAGCGGAAATTGAGGCCTAAATCAAGTTCTGTCCCTAGGGAATTCTTTCCGTTGTTTTTGGTGCGTGAATCGAAAATGTAATAGTCTAAAGTTCCTGTCCAAATGATTTTTTGAACGGTGAACAAACCCAAGCCCAAGGTTTTTATTCCTGAAGCTCCCAGAGGAAGACCAGTGTCTTGGGTGGAAAAGGGGGCTGACGGATTGTAGGCGTCGGAAAGGGTGGCCCCGTAATGGGTTCCCATCCCGTCTCTTTGGAGACCATCCCATTGTTTGCTGAAAGACGATCGGAACCCTTCGTCTTTGTTGGTGCTGGCGGGATCGTCTCCGGAGCCAGAGGCGTAAACGGTTTTGACCCCAAACCGTCCGAACCGTTCTGTGTCGGATTGTGCCCCCAGTTCTATGCGTTGGGCATCGCCTGTGATGTCCATGGTCTCTCCGTTTTGTTGTTGAGCGGAGCCGGATTGCATAATGTATTCCAGTTTGTAATAGGCGTCTTTAAGGTTACCGAAGAGCCTCAGGTCGTAAAAGTTTTTTGAATAGGAATTAATGGGCTCTGTTCCCTTGGCCAATCGGTAATCGTTGGGGCCTCCATCTTTTTCGCGAACCCAGCCGAGCTCCCAGCGGTTGTCCCCCTGCTCCAAAGCCCAAACAGCGGCGTTTAAGTCAACGTCCCCCTTGGTGGTTCCCAATCCTTCAGAGATTTTAGCTGTGAATAAGTCGAGATCCATCTTTTTAGGAAGGCTTACTTGGGCTCGCACGGCGTTAAAACCAAGGCGATCGTCTGATACGAGCAAGCCGTCCCCCAGGGTAATGGGTTGACGCCCGATGACTAATTTTAGGTGCTTGTTTAATAAATTGGGCATGTTCACGTAGACGTTTTCGATCCATGGTGATCCATCCGCCGCGGGGTATCGAGTGACTGGAGAGGTGCTTCCTTCCAAACCCCAAATGTTGAGAGATTGAACTCGGAGAGAGGCTTCTACGTTTTCGTTCAGCCATCCCGTCATATAAACGCGAGCTTGCTGAGAGTAGTAGTTTAAAGAATCGTTCGTGTCGGCTTGTGTGTCGTTGTTGTCAATGGCCACCCCCCGTAACCGATAATCCAATCCGATGTTCAAAGAGGACAACTCCCCCTGAGCGGAGACTCCAAGACCGACGCTTACAAGAAAACAAAAACCCAGTGTCTTTTTCATAAACCGTATAATACAGCAAAAAGCCAAAAAAAGCAAAAGGTTTTTGGCCATAATATCGCATGCGTAAAAAACGCCAATATATAGCGGTGGCGTGGTTCGGTAAAAAATTGTAATCTTAACTCTCATTTGAGTGAGAATTTCTCTTTTAACGTTGGGAAGATTTTTTGCCCTAGGGCTTTGTTGTGGGTGTAAACGTCCGATAAGTATAAAAAAGAGAGAAGGGGATCTTTTGGAAAAAAAATCAGATCAAGGCGTAAGTGCTGTTTCTAAATTACAATCTTCTGTCCCCCGGGGGATACCCCCTCGCTGGGAAGGGGGTCTTTTACCTTTTTTGAAAAAAAATAAATTTGTTTTTGTTGTTGTTTTGGTGGTGGCGGCCGTGGCACTTTCCATGGGTTTGATGAAAGTGATGGGGAGCTCATCCTCTAAACTAAAGTCTCCTAAAAAAGAGGGGGCGTCCGGTGGCACCGTGGCCGTTAATGTGGTGGAACTGAAAGCCGATCGTTTTCAAGATGTTATGTTGACCGTGGGAACGATCAAGGGGGGCTCGGAAATCCCTTTGCGTTTTGAAACGGATGGGAATGTTTCAAAGTTTGATTTTCGTCAAGGGGATAAGATTCGTAAGGGAGATGTGATCGCTCAGCTGGATCAGAGAGATGCCTTCCTGAAACTAAAAAAAGCCCGTCTTGAATTGGAGCAAATGGAGAAGCTTTACGCTATTGGGGGTGTGTCTCTTAATAAACTGGAGGAGGCCAAGGTTCAAGCGGATTTGGCCGCTTTGGAGTATCAAAAAACCATTATTCATGCCCCGCGGGATGGGATTTTAGGTGATAAAGACGCCGAGGTGGGTGAGTTTGTTACCCCGGCGAAGCGCATCGCCACGTTGGTTAATATCGAAACGGTGGTGGTTGAAATGGGGGTTGTTGAAAAACAGATTGATCGGATTTTTCCGGGCCAAAAAGTTTTGGTGACCGTTGACACTTATCAAAACGTGGAGTTCACGGGAAAAATAGAAAACATCAGTCCCATTATTACGCCGGGAAGTCGAACGTTAAGTATTGAGGCACGGTTGGACAACGAGGGGGGACTTCTCTTGCCCGGGATGTTCGCCCGAACGCGCATCACTGTTTTTGAGCAGGACAACGCGTTGTCGGTCCCCAACGATGCGGTGGAAAAAACCGCCACAGGGTCCCGGGTTTTTGTGGTCACGAAGGACAACAAAGCCGAGTCTCGGGATGTGGAGGTTAGTTATGTCTCCAGTCAATTTTCTCTTTTGGCCAAAGGGGTGGAGCCTGGCGAGTTGGTGATTACTCAGCGCCCCCAAGATCTGAAAGCCGGGGCTTCTGTTAAAATTATAGAAAAGTCGTAAGGTCAATATTTATCCATCGGAGCGAGAATGAAACTTCGTTCGCGACTTAGTTTGTTTACTCTAGTTCTGATCGCCTTGTTGGTGGCTGGGATCAGCGCTGTGATCATTGTTTTGCTAGAAAAGCAGTTTACTTTGGATTCCAGAGCCCAACAAGAAACGTTACTGAAAAACTTTGTGCGTGTCTGTGTGGAATCTGTGGATTCCCGGGATCCCATCATCGCCTACAACTACATCGAGAACATGAAGAAGTCTGTCCCCGGGTTGGCCTACGCTGTTTTTATGGACAGCCAATTCCAAAAAGTTTTAGGAGAAAACAAGACGTTTTTTGATGTCTATCCGGACGCTGTTTCTGGGGAGTTTTTACGGAAAGAATCTTTAGTCCCCCGGGGGCCCGCCGCGGAGAAAATTGATGAATTGTCCTCCTCGGTAATGATGGGATCCCAGTCCGTTGGATTGGCTCGAATTGGGTTGTGGCGTCATTACCTCGCCAAGGAAGTGCAAGAAAAAGTCGTTCGCGTTCAACGAATAGTGTGGCTTGTTTCCTTGGGAGGGGTGTTCGTTGGTGTTTTAGCCTCTCTCGTTATTTCGGTGCAAATGACGCGCCCTATCCATCGGTTGGCTGAAGGAGCGAAGGCCATCGGGGATGGTAATTTGGACGTTCGTGTGGATGAAAACCGTCGAGACGAGTTTGGTTTCCTCGCCAAAGAATTCAACATCATGGCTGTTAAACTCAAAGAATTGGACAACCTGAAAGACGATTTTGTGTCTTCTGTGTCCCACGAATTACGTTCTCCGCTCGCGGCCATTGCGGGGTATGTGGAATTATTAACCCGAAAGCCCTTGGAGCAGATCCCCCTGGAAAAACGTACAAAAGCCTTCGGTATCATATTGGAAAGTACGTCCCGTCTCACCCAGTTCATTAACGATATTTTGGATTTGGCTAAAATTAAAGCCGGTCGTGTGGAAATCAGAAAAAGCCCTTTTGAGATTGGGCGATCTATCGAAAGTGTCGTCGGTTTGTTTTTGCCTTTGTTTGAAAAGAAAAACATTACGCCCTCGGTGATTGTTCCGCCGGGATTGCCTGTTGTTATGGCCGATGGAGAAAAGATCCAACAAGTGATTACCAATCTTGTTTCAAACGCTTACAAGTTTACTCTCTCGGGTGGCACGGTGTCTGTGTCGGCCCGGGACACGGGCTCCGCTGTTGAGGTGACCGTGGCGGATTCGGGCATCGGAATTCCCCCAGTCTATTTAGGACAACTTTTTGAACGGTTTAAGCAAGTCCCCGGCACGAGAGAAAAAACCGGTGGCACCAAGGGGAGTGGATTGGGGTTGGCCATCGCCAAGGGGATCGTGGAGGCCCATGGGGGAACGATTCGCGTGGAAAGTGAAGAGGGAACAGGGAGTCGTTTCATCTTTTCTCTTCCTAAGAACGCCGGTGAAACCGTGCAAGTTAAAAATATCTTTTCGTAATCATGCCCGATAACGATTCCACCCCCCGAGGGCATATTTTAATTGTGGACGACGAGATGAACCTCCCGATCTTTTTGAAGGACTTTTTGGAAGAATCTGGTTTTAAGACTCGTTTGGCTGTGTCTGGAAAAGAAGCGTTGCGGTTGGCTTTGCAGTTTCAACCGGACGCTGTGATTTTGGATGTGGACTTACCGGACACAGACGGCTACACTCTTTGTCGAGCGATGAGGCACACCAGCACCTTGCGAACGGTCCCGATTGTGATGCTCACGGCTTTGTCCGATAAGAGAAACGAAATTGCGGGGCTTCGTGCGGGTGCTGACGATTATCTAACAAAGCCTATCGATACAGAAAGGCTTTTGGCAAGACTGGAAAACGCTATTAGTCGAAATATTCGTGAGTTGGATGCAAACCCTCTCACCCATCTGCCTGGGAACACCAGTATTTTTCAGGAAATGGACCGACGGTTGCGAGGGAAAGATCCTTTCGCTGTGATTTACGCGGATTTAAACAACTTTAAAGCTTTCAATGATCGCTATGGTTTTCTACGAGGAGACCAAGCCATTCGTATGGCCGCCCAATGCGTGGTTCTTTCGGTTGAAGGGCAGGCGAGTTTGTCCCCTACGATGGAGGGGCAGTGGTTTGTTGGTCATGTGGGGGGGGACGATTTTATTGCTGTTTTACCATCGGATCAAGCCGAGACCGCCTGTCGAGAGATCATCCGTCGCTTTGATGAAGAAATTCCGCATCTTTACGATCCTGAGGATCAAGCCCGGGGGTATGTGATGGGGAAAACGCGCCAAGGGCAAGAAGCCCAATTCCCTTTTATTGGAATAGCTCTTGTGATCGTTTCAAACAGCGATCAGCGTTTTACCCACCCTGGGGAAATTAGTTCTATGGCTTCGGAGCTAAAAGGGTATGCAAAGTCTTTTGGAAAAAGCGCTTTTGTTTGGGATCGTCGTCGGGGCCCCACCGATGGAGAGCCTCTTTCCGTCTTTCCCGCCGGTGATTCCACCTCGTCTGTTCCGTTTATTGAACATGGGTTTTCTGTGCCTGGGGATCGATCATGAACGACAAAAAAATTTTAATCGTGGATGACGATGTTCACTTATGTTCATTGGCCTCTGATTTTTTGGAAGAAAGTTCTTACAAGGTTTTAACGGCCAACACCACGGACGAAGCTTTCTTGCGATTTTTTGATGGGGGCCCTCATTTGATCGTTTTAGATCTCTGGTTGCCGACCATTGGGGGGTTGGAATTTTGTCGTCAGATAAGGAAAGACGAACGTGGGAAAAACACCCCGGTTTTGATGTTGACGGTTCAAGACAAAGAGTCTGATAAGGTCATGGGACTGGAGATGGGGGCCGACGATTACATGACGAAACCCTTCAGCCAAAAAGAACTTTTGGCTCGAATCAAGGCTCTTCTTCGTCGTTACGATCGGTCCCAGTCGGACGTGGTGACACTCACCCATGGAGATCTAAAGGTGGATTTACAAAAGCACGAAGTTAGTGTAAAGTCTCGTGTGGTGGAACTAACGCCTAAAGAGTATGAACTCCTTATCCTTTTGTTGAGGGGTCGCAATAAAGCCATCAGTCGTCAAAGTCTTTTGGTGGGGGTATGGGGCCCCGACTCTATCGGAGGGACCAGCACCATTGATGTTCACGTTCGACATTTAAGGGCAAAGTTGGGGCCCTTGGGTCAGCAAATTAAAACGGTGATGGGGTTTGGGTATCGTTTCAACGATGAGTAACTCCTCTTCCGATTTCGTTGCTCCTAGAATCCTCGTGGTGGATGATGAATCGGGTTTTAGGGAATTGTGTCGTGATATGTTGAGTGACTTTGGTTACGATGTGGACGCGGCCGAGGATGGGCAACAAGCTTTGGATCGGGTGAAATCTGTTCCTGTTCAAATGATTTTGTCTGATATTAATATGCCCGTGATGGATGGGATGACTCTTTTGAAACGCATCAAATCCGAGCATCCTTCCGTTGAAGTGGTTTTAATGACGGCTTTTGGTGGACTCCAATCGGCTTTAGACGCTTTAAGGCTAGGGGCTTACGACTACATCACAAAACCCATTACTCGAGATTCTTTGCTGGCGGTGGTGGGGCGGTGTTTGGAAAAGCAACGGTTGGCCACCGAGCTTAAAAGGGTGGAAGATCGGTTGATTGAAAAAGAAAAATTAGCCGCCTTGGGGTCTGTGTCGGGGTGGTTGGCTCATCGGATGCGCAATCCTTTGAATGTTATTTTGATGTGTTCTCAATACTTGAAAAACCATTTTTCCGCGGAAGATGAACGCCAAGAAGTGGCTGTGGCCATCGAAGATAAAGTTAATATTTTAGAAAAAATGACCAGCGAATTTATTCAGTTCTCACGGGACTATCAACCTCGAATGCAAGAAGAAGAGTTGCCAATTCTTGTGGACAATGTTATGGCCTCGTCTTCGCGTATTAATCTGCAGCAAGTTGTGATAGAAAAAAACTATCGAGATCCGTTGCCTCCGGTGGCGGTGGACAGGGAGTTGATGGAAGAGGTTTTGGGGTATTTGGTGGACAACGCCGTGGAAGCCATGCTTGGGCCTGGGACCATCACCTTGAACGCTTGGTCAGCGAATAAAAATATTTTTTTGGATATTACCAACACAGGCGATGTCATGCCCGAGAACGTTCGACGGCGTATTTTTGAACCTTTTTTTACCACCAAAGAACGGGGGACTGGGTTGGGGTTGGCCATCACTCGGCGCGTGATTGAAAGTCATGGGGGGGGCATCCGCCTTATGGAAGGACACCCGACCACTTTTCGCGTCACGTTGCCCACACGTCAAGTGTTCGAAGGGGAAAACCGTTTGTGACAGAGCCTCGTTTTAAACTCTTGGTTGTGGATGACGAGCCTTCCGTGGGAATGATTTTCTTTAGGATTTTGGAGGAGGCCGGTTACGACCTCATCAGTGCTTCCAACGGGGCCGAAGGCTTGCGTGTGTTAAAAAAACAGGACATTAAGATGGTCTTTTTGGATTTGCAAATGCCCGGGATGGACGGCGTGGAAACCTTGAGGCGTTTGAGACAGAGCCATCCGGACCTTCCTGTTGTTATCATGACCGCTTATCAAACCGTTTCTTCCGCTGTTCAAACCATGAAGTTAGGGGCCTTGGACTACATCCTAAAGCCTTTAGAGGCTAAAAACATTAAACATATTGTGGAGCAGGCTCTTCTGGTGGGGAAAGTGACCAGTCGAATGGCCAAAGTTCCTCCGCTGGGTTTGGCCGTTGGCGACGTACCCCGTTTTGTGTCTTCCAGTCGGGAAATGAAAAAAGTGATGACGCTCATTGATAAAGTGGCCCCCACAGACATTACCGTTCTTGTTTTAGGTGAAAGCGGAACCGGCAAAGAGGTTGTTGCCAGCACGATTCACCAAAAGAGCCCGCGGTGCAATAAACCGTTCGTGGTGGTGGATTGTACCGCTCTTCCGGAACAGCTTATTGAAAGTGAACTGTTCGGTTACGAGCGAGGGGCTTTTACCGGGGCGGACTTGGCTCGTCCTGGGAAATTCGAGCAGGCGGACGGAGGGACGTTGTTCTTAGATGAAATAGGTAATCTTCCTTTGTCCGTTCAAGCCAAACTGCTTCGATTTCTTCAAGACACGAAAATCGAGCGTTTGGGAAGTCGGAAGGGGCCGGTTCCTTTGAACGTCCGGGTTTTGGCGGCCACCAACGCTTCGTTGGAAAAAAAAGTGGACCAAGGAACCTTCCGAGAAGATCTTTTTCATCGGTTGAAAGTTTTTGAAATTGATCTCCCCCCATTGCGTCAAAGGGGATCGGAAGATTTGGATGATTTTTTAGGGATGTTTTTGGACCGGTTTTGCCGTCAATTGGGTAAGAAAAAACTGTTGGTGGCACCGGAAACCATTGGACTTCTTAAAGCGTATCGGTGGCCAGGAAACGTCAGAGAATTTCAAAACGCCTTGCGCAGTGCCACTCTTTTGGCGGACGAAATTATTTTGCCGGACCATTTGCCCCTGAGCATTCAAACTTTCCGGCCCGATCCTTCACCAAAAGTGCTGGCCCGGGAGGCCAGTCCTGTGATTCGCCGGGTTGAAAAGGAACACATTCAAAATATGATGAAAAAACATCTTGGTGAAATTTCCACTGTGGCCAAAGAATTGAACTTAAGCCAAGAAGATTTAGAGAAAAAACTGGAAGGTTTTGGTTTGGTTTAGTTTTTGTTTTCCGTTTTCAGGATGATAATTTAGGGCTTCATCATGCAAATAATGGGATTTATTTTTTAATGGTCAAAGTGTTGCATAATTTTCAGAAAAGGGCCATTGCGGTAAAAGCTTCAAAAACTTAACCTTGATAGCGAGGGATCTCTTATGAAAAACACGACTAATGTTTTTAAAAGTATTTTAATACCAATCGTTTTTGTACTCTTGTCGGCCCCCTCCCGTGCTGGGGCTCCATTGTATATTTCCTACCAAGGGAAGTTGGCCAATAGCAATGGGATACCTGTTACGGATCCTAACCCTAATATCACTTTTAGACTCTACACAGGAGCTACTTTGCTTCGGACGATTACCCCTGAAGTCCCCCCCGCTCTAAATAACGGTGTTTTTAGTGTCCTATTGCGTGTTGATGCCGCAGATTTTCAGGACAACGATACGGTGTATTTGGAAGTGGTCTACAAAGGCGTGCCTTTTCTCCCGAAACAACAATTGGTTTCGTCTCCCTACGCTCTGGCGGTGGCTCAAAATAGTGTGGGGGAAAATGAACTAAAAGATGGGGCGGTAACCGACCGTAAGATTGTCACGGTGTCGGCTTCAAAGTTGCGTGGTACAATTGACGGAGGTTCATTAACGAATTTGAATCCCGCCAACTTTCAACCCGGGAATCTTTCTTCAAATGTTGTTGTCTCGGGCAACTCAATAGAAGATAAGACGACAACAAAAGACAAAATCTTTCCGGACCACCTTAAAAGATTGGGAACATTTCCTTCTGGGGGTTTATGTGTGGAGGGACAAATTGATTGCAGTTTTAGTTCGGTTCTTGGGTATGTTTTTGTTCCGGAGTAAAAAAACATAGGAGATCCCAATGCGTCAGCGGGGAACTATAGAGAGGCTTAAGTCTTTCGGACGCCGGTGGGGCGTTTGGGGGATTCTTTTGTCCCTGTACGTAAGCGTCTCGGTTTTTGCTGAGGAGCGGAACAATGGGCCGTTCGTTATTACTCAAGACGATACGAACATGGGATCCGTTAGTTATGGAACTGCTTCGGCGATTTTTGGCAATTACATCCTAAATGGGGGTGTTGGCTTTATTGATACCCCTGTTTCTTCCGCTGGGGACCACAAGCATCGGGCGGGGTTACAGGAGATTATCTTCACCCCCAATCCCCCGCTTGATTTTTTGGCCACAAGTCCTTCGTCAACAACGGTGGACCTCTCTTGGACTCACGCAAAAACAGGTCTTACTTTTCAACAGGACACACAATTTTATCAAGTGGCCTATTCCAGCCAAGGGGTGGTGACCGATAGAAATTTCGACGCTTCCCTGCCTTACATGGGGGAAATTGTTAAGATGCCCCGGCAAGGCCGTGCCAAACCGGTTGAATTGAATTATGACACCCACTATTACTTTGCGGTAAAATCTTTAGACGGTGCGGATTTAAAAAATCGATCTTATGCCGCTTTTGCCACGACGTGCACTTTGGGGCCACAGCCTACGGAATTCATCCCTGTTTTTTCTTCAGAAGACACAAGGGTTCAAAGATTTCGTATGAGAATGAACCTAAACAATCCGTTGGCTCACACGCTCCACTACGATTTCGAAGTCACCAACGTCACGGATCCCGACGGGCGTCCCGATTTCTCAGCGTCTAAAGTTTCTGGAGAATTTGATTCTGAAGCAACCCATCTTTATGAACTGACTGTTTCTTTGATTGGAATTTGGGATTTAAAAAGTTCGTATTTCTTTCGAGTTCGGGTTCAAAATCAAGTGGGAGCGTGGTCTGATTTCTATTATTCGGATCCCATTGAATTCAACACGTCCATCCCTCAGCTCTTAGCAATCGCCCCAACGGATGTTTTTATATCCAGTGTCACCGTTCGCTGGGATTTGGGAAGAACCGATGCGTCCACCAAATTTTATGTTGAGACTTCGACGGACCCCTCTTTTTCTCAATCAAGCGAGGGGCCTTATTTTTTCGGAGACACAGAGGTTTTTCATTACACCGTGCCTTCTTTGCCTGCCAATAAAACCCATTATTTCCGTCTAAAAGCTTTTGCCGCTACGAACGAATACATTGGGGATTCCAATCGAGTTTCCACCACAACACTTGTCCCCCGTTCGATGTCGTTGTTTGCGACGGTGGTTTATTATTCCAGTGCCACGCTCAACTGGAGGGATCCTGAGCCTCCCGATTACCCTTCCCGTTACGTGGTTCAGATTTCCACTCGGAGTGATTGGGATGAGTGTTGTGTCAAACCGTTACCCACTCTTTCTCATCCCTACACAATTCCTCTGGGTACCCTGATGCCCAACACCACCCACTACGCCCGGGTGGTGGCCTTGAACAGTGCCAATGTCCCTTCTCCAGAAGGGCCCAGTGTCCCCACTTCTTTTACAACCAAGCCTGTGCCCCCCACCGACGTCCATTTCTCTCCGGTGGCGGGGGGGGACGCTACCCATCGCTTAAAAGTCGAATGGACGGATTTAAAAAACAATCCTTTGACCGAGTACGAAGCCGTTGTTTCAACGGACCCCTCTTTGGCCAATGGTTTTCCTATCAGAGTGCCCGCTGGTACTAAACTGTGCGAATTTTATCCCCCCGCTTTCCCAATCCTTGCCAACACGAAATACTTCGTGGGGGTCAAGGCTTTGGCCGCTTCTAGGAACGTGTTGGAGGATAGTGATTTCACTAAGGGGGTTTCGACGTTTACAGCTGTCCTTCAACCTCAAAACCTTACCATTGAAAAAAAAGGTCCAGACAAACTCACGTTGGTTTGGGCGGATTTCACTTCGATGGCTAAAAACCCGGAAACGACGGGATACCAAGTTTCTTGGTCTTCGGGGGGACCTGTTTACATCGATAGTAAAATAGATCGCGATCCCGATTCCCCGGGTTGGATTACTTTTACGGCTGGGAATACAATGCCCTTGTCCCCCAACGCGGTTTACCACCTTTCAGTAAAAGCGTTGAGTAATGATGAAAGCTCTTGGGGGGACCGTTCAACGGAGACCACCGCGGTTACTTTGGCTTGGCCTCCGGTTATTTCAAGTTTCAAACCGGAAATCAATCTGGCCACGGTTACTTGGAGTCCCGGTGATAACCCTCTTTCAACACGATTTAACGCTGTGTTGTATAACGGAGCCAATGGTTTTGTGAAAGAATCGGGGGTCGTGAGGTACGATGTTGCGGGGAGCCCGTTGTCTTTTACTTTTACGGATCTGACGCCTAACACTCAATACGTCGTAAAAATTCAATCGTTTAATTCGTCCGATGATCCCTCGGTGGCTGTGGAGTCCAGTACGTTCACCAAACCCATTTCTCCCACAATCGTCAGTATGACTCAAGGTTCTTCGCCCTCCGACTCATTGATTTTGTCTTGGACGGATCCTCTCAATCCACCGGCCAGCGTTGACTACCGAGCTGAACTTTCCACGTCGCCTCTTTTCTCTGCGGGTGCAAAAACGAAAGAATCCGGTTTGTTGTCGGCCAATTTCCATGAGTTTTCCGAGTTGGTTCCAAACACCACCTATTACGGGCGTGTGTGGGCGATCAGTAAGCAGACCGGATGGCAAGCTTTATCGGGGACTCTCTCTGGATCCACTGAAGGGCAGGCCACGGTTCCAGAGGTCTCAATTTATATTAGTTCGGTGACTGTTTCTTGGCGCCCGGGAAGCAACCCGGACGGCACAAAATACACGGTGACTCTCTCCACGGACGCCGTTTTTGATGGGAACGATTCAGCGGTTTCCACCACTGAATGGTCAGCCTCTTTTCTGAATTTAGACGCCAACAGTTACTACTCTTACAAGGTGAAAACCCATGGTTTGGGGGGCGATCAAGAATCCGTTCCTCAGGATTTTTACACCCATCCCGATGCCCCATCCTTTGTTCGTCCGTCCTCCGTTCCTAAAGGTACGGCCACTCACCGGGTGGCTTTGGCGTGGGAAGCGGGGCTCAATTATGAAGACGGAACAACTTACGAAGTGGGGATTTCATCGAACGATGCCGATTGGACACCCATGCCTTCCACGGTAGAAAAAAGAATGGAATTAACGAGAGATGATTTTGATCTGTGGGCGAACGCCCCTTACTTCCTGCGGGTTCGGACTTTGCCGAAAGATCCGGATCAAAGCCCAACAGAGTGGGTGAAGGTTTCTACCTACACGGCTCCGTTACCTGTTCAAACCTTAACGGCCACCCCTGGATTCAGTGAAGACTCATCCGGTCGGTGGATTGATTTGCATTGGGAAAATTTTAACGCCGATGCGATCAACAGCGAAGAAACAAGATATAAAATGGTTTACAATGAACAATTTTCTGATCCTATTGTAGAGGATCTTCCACCCAACGCCAGTAACATCACTCTAAATCCTCTTCTTCCTAACACGGTTTATGAGTTTTCATTAATAACCGAATCCCGCTCTGAAATTAACGGAGGGTGGCCGTCTGTGGCTGTTCCTACGTCCACTTTCACGAAAATCTCTGATCCTGGTTTGCTCGGCGACGTTATGCAAGAAGGAGCGCAATTCGACAGGATTCGAGCCGAGTGGTATTCAAGCAATAATAAGAAAACAGTTTTTTGTGTCTCGATTTCTACGGAAGTTTCTTTTGATGTAGAAACAACGACAACCGCTAGGACCGTGGGATTAGATTACCTGTTTGAAAATCTGATTTCGAACAAGTTTTATCATATAAAAGTCCAAGCGGAAGGAGTTTTAGAGGGATTGTCAGGACTTTCCTACGGTCCTTTTGTTACTCTTCCGTCTTCTCCTGTCATCACGAACATTGAAAAACCTGATTCGCGATCCGTTCTTGTCGAATGGGATCCGAACGGAAACGACGTGGCCACGTTGTATGACACCCAGATCAACGATAGAGAATGGGAGCCAGCTTTCAATGTAAGCAGTAAAACACACTCTGGTCTTCAGCCAAACACGGAATATTATTTTAATGCGCGGGCTCAACCTATTACTCCATCGGTCATAGCCGAAGACTGTCCTCCGGCGGTAGGTGAGGCTGTTAGGACTTTTACCCGTGCCGATGTGGCTGAAAAGCCCGAAAGTGCTGGGCCGGAAGGGCCGGGAATTACAAAACTAAAATTGTTGCCTGGTGAGAATCCCCCCCACACTTTTTACGCTATTGGATTAGAAAAAAAAGTGAAAGATCCACTAACATTGCAAGAAACATTGCAAGAAACATTTTTTGAATTTTCGACCGTTTCTCCTGGTTACATCGTTGCGAATCAACAGAAACGTGATGTTTGGAAGACTCTGGCTGACTGGACAAAGGATACAGGTATCGTCACCGCGGCTGAACTGCCTGATTCCGACGCTAATGTTTTTTTATATTCAAGGAATCAAGACGGATTTGTGGAGGGCCGTAGCCGACCCTATAAGGTGACGCTTGAGTCCGGGGAGCCTGTTGTTACTTTTGTGACGCACGAAGGTGAAATTTCCGTGGCGGACAGTCTCCAGCAGCCTTTCTACACCAATCTCTCGACTCTTCCTTTCCAAGCCAAGGGATCCACCCACTATAATTTCAAATTGAGTCATTCGGCGGAGAACGACATAGACACCGATGGGCCCTTTCTCTTCGAGGACACCATCGGTTGGAGTGGGACGACGGACAACACCAAAGACTACAAGTGTTCAAACGACGGACGTCTGAACCGTTATTCTAAGGAAGATTTGAAGGGTTTTTGTATTGAAAACGAGGGTGTTTGGTTTTTCCATATTGTTGGGAATGCTTTTTCTGGAGGGGACTTCTCTGATCGTTTTTTCTCCACGCATTCGTTTCGGGTTTTTGTTGACACCACCCCGGCTGATCCTGGGCTAATTGAGGCTTACGTGAACAGTGGTAAAGAAGTCAGAATTGATGAGCAAAGTGTCGTGTCTCATCTGACTCCTTACTTTGAGTGGCGTGGGGCGAACGATTTGGGAAACACAGAGTCTGCCAGTCCTGTTTTGGGGTATTCTTGGAGCCTGTCCACGGACCCCACCGTTGACCCGATTAGAAACACCAACAGTGATCATTTTTTGGATTTTAACCCCGAGGGGGAACAGTTCTTTACCCCTGATTTGGCTGAAAAAATAGATGTTTCTGTTTCAACGACCGTCTATTTCCGTGTTGTTGCTTACGACAAAGCCGGCAACTGGTCCCCTGTGTCCCGCTCGTTTGCTTACCGTTACGCTCCCGATGACTATCCTCCTGAATTGGTGGGGTTCACCGTGTCTGGGAAGGAATATCCAGAAGAAAATGGAAAAAACCGTTACGGAGCTGTGGACCCAGATTCCCCTATAGAAATCGCGTTTAGTGAACGAATGTTTATTGATTCGGCGGCCATCACGTTGGCTAAAAAAGAATACAACAATGAACCCGGTAACACGAACTACACTCTCTTACCACCCATCCCCATTGATTTTGTTGAGAGGGCCACCGGGGGGGGGTACACCTACACGTTAAGAATCAGAAACGAGGGGAAACTTCTGACGGGAGCCACTTACGTCTTGCTCTCTTCGGATCAATTAAGGGACACATCGGGTAAGCCGTTGTCGGAGCGCATTGACATCACTTTTCACACGGCGTTGAACGGTTTGGTGGACACAGACGTTTGTTCTGAAGACGAGAAAATACGGATCCATGTGCCCGCGGGATCTCTGGGGTCTGAAAAATCCGGTGTGGTTATCAACGACACGCCGCATTTGTTTGGGTTAGGGCCCGTCTCCGGGTTGGCTGGTGCTGTGACGCGGGCCACCAGTGCCTTAAACCGGAAAACCGGTGGTCGGTTTCGACAGGTGTTTACCACCAAAGAATTAAACGTTTTTAAAACGGACGGGACTTTGCGATCCTCGGTTTTTCAAGGGCCTGTGACCCTTTCTTTTCCTTACGAGTGGTTGGACAAAAACAAAGATGGTGTGATCGACGTTGAGGTGGCGGGGGTGGCCGGGTTGCGTGTGAAGGATTTGGCCGTTTGTCAGTTGGACGACCGCACGGGGGTTTGGGACAAAATGCCTGAAAGTCAGTTCAACGAAATCGATCAGGAGGTTTTTGTCACCCTTCGCCATTTTTCAACCTACGCTTTGGTGGCGGCACCCAATTTTGATTTAGCCGAAGCCCACCCTTATCCCGTTCCCTATCGGGTGGACAAAGACCCGGCGGGGATTACGTTCAAAGGTTTATCAAACAGTCCCGGAACCATTAAAATTTACACGTTGGATGGACGTTTGGTCAAAAAATTTAATTTCGATGGGGACGCTCGGGTGTCATGGAACCCAGTCGTGTCCGAGAGTGGGGATCCTCTTGGGTCTGATGTTTACCTTTATGTTATCGAAAACGCCCAAGAAAAACGTGTGGGCAAGTTGATGGTGATCCGATGAAAACTTTACGGGGACTGATTTTTCTTTTGGTGTTCGGCTCTCTGACGTCGGGGTTGGAAGCTAAATCTTCCGGTGGGAGCACAG
>Ga0247840_10003041_pt1 | contig 28939 bp, 32 predicted proteins | sample LaCruzMarch2015__FD_192404 | JGI IMG/M metagenome (GOLD analysis project Ga0247840, IMG submission 192404) | Freshwater microbial communities from meromictic Lake La Cruz, Castile-La Mancha, Spain - LaCruzMarch2015_17m | ecosystem: Environmental > Aquatic > Freshwater > Lake | place: Spain...
CATCGCTGTAATCCAGATGGACTTACTATCGAAGACGGGACCCGTTTAGCAGGGGAAACATGGAAGGCAAGAGGTCGAGAACCTTACTGCCACCTTTCGTCTCCGATTGGCGGTTGGGGTGGAAAGAATCCGAAGCCCCATGCGGACTACATCGACCCGGTAGACTTCCCCTCTTGCTGGTTTGGGCAGAAAATGACAGTGGATATTGAAGCTAAGGCGAAGGAGCTTGCAGTGGTTCGGCTTATGGCCATTTTGGTAAACGGTCCGGTGGACGAGTAAAAAAAATGCTCTTACCGGGTTACGTGCTGGTACCCGCAAGGAATTGACAAGCCGCAATCCGAAGGGTGACTTCGCAATTTTCTATGGGGACGGTTCTCAAGCACATTACACTGAGGAGTTGAGCTACCCGGCTGGCACTCTTTTTTTTGGGGGGGGGCACGGCGCGTCATCTATCTCGCCAGCGCCATGAAGTGGTTCGCCGACAGCGAACAAGTCGCGCGCGAGGCGCATGGCATCAAGGGCGCGGCCATGAACTTCGGGATAGACATCGTGGTCAGGACAGCCGGCGAGGTAGAAATCGCAGCCAAATTCGCGGACTTGGCCGCGGTCGCAAAGAAGTTTGAAACCTTGCAGCTTACACTGAAACGCTTGCGTATCGTGTGACGCGTCCAGCCCCAGACGCCTGGCAGGGCGGGGTCAACCGCGCGTGATCAGTCCCTGTTCGAGGCAAAAGGACACGAATTCCAGGGGCGTCGTGAGGTTGAGCTTCCTTTTCAGGTTGGACTTGTGTTTTTCGACAGTCCTGGGGCTGATGAACAGGGCTGTGCCGATATCTACGTTGCCCGCGCCAACGCCCACCATTCTGAGAACTTGGATTTCGCGCTGGCTGAGTACTTCGAGCCGAGAATCCATTGCCTTGACGTTGCCGAGGAATCCTTGGACCACTTGGTCCAAGATGACGGAGCAGATGTACATCTTTCCGGACAGCACGGTCGTGATCGCTTCGAACAAGTCCTTGGCTCTGGCGTTTTTCAGCAAATAGCCGTCGGCGCCGGCCTGGAGCGCGCTGAACACTAACTTGTCGCTCGCGTGCGCGGTCAATACCAGGATGCGAACATCGGGATGCCGCGCCTTGATGACGCGAAGGGCCTCTACGCCATCCATGCGCGGCATGGTCAAGTCCATGAGCACGAGACATCGGGCTTCTCCCGCCCCACGCACTCGATGGCCTCCAGTCCGTCTGCCGCTTCGCCGCAAACCGAGCATTCCTGGCAGGTTTCCAAAAGCGCGCGCAGGCCCTGGCGCACGATCTCCATGTCCTCCACCACGACAACTCTTACCTTGCTCGGCATTCCTTTTCCCTCGTAGAATAAAACCATGTTGAATCCGTAAACTACTAACATAGAAACCATAGTTTTTCAACTCAAATTACTACGCATGTAAACACCGTTATCCTTGCGTAAAACTATATTAATGTTGTTACGGTGTGGGTAGGAGTAGCGCCCGCCCCGGTGCTGAGTCATGCACCAGCCCCCGAGACTCAGAGCTGGAAGGATGCCTCCCCCCCCATGAAACTGCGAGTTTTACGTAGAGAAAAATACTGGATCTCCCCATTGCATTTACCATGGAATCCATCGTATTGTTTAAAAGTATGTAACACCTTTGCTGAACTGAGCGCTCACTTGACAACATTCTTCGCGGCGTTGACAGAAACGCGTAGTTTTACGCCCAAGGTTTCGATTTTGACAAAGGGTGTTGTCATTTTTAACTCGAGCGCGCGGAAGGATCATAAGTTGGATTCGTTCCAGAGCGTGAAGCTTGGCGTCATCGTCGAAAATGGCGTCAATAAGAGGATTGTTTTCAAATTCCTCAGCAAGGACGAACCGGGCTGTTATCGCGTAAAGCATAGTAAGAACGGCGTTATCGTCGTCGCGAAGGATTTCTTGACTCGCTATGGGATCGAGTTCGCCGGCACCGCTCAATTCGACCTGGTGCACGATGCGAAGGAGAAGCTGTTGTCCATTCAGTTGGATCACGGCAAGATCATCGCGCGTCAGCCAGGCAAGGGCAAGAAGTCTGTAAAATTTTCAGCTGAACCGGCCGAGTCAATCGAGTTGACCGTGTAAGGAGAATGCTTGCGCCATCAGGGGCTTCGGCCCCTTTTGTTTATTTGCGTATTTTTTTTCCATGTTCTTGGGCGCTCACCGAAATTTCTCTCAGACACACTTTTATTTTTCGCCGTGCTCTTAACGAAACCTGCGCGGTCAGTCTTGCCCAACTGTGGCATTGTGCGCTATACTAGGGCCATTGAACAAATATTTTCCCTGGGCAGAGAATGGGGTGAAGCATGAAGAAGGTAAAAGGGAACGTCATAATGGGCTGGAAGCTTGTCTTCTCGTTTTTTTTCAGCGCGTTGTTGCTGGGCTATGGCAGCGTCGAGGTCCGCTCCGACCAGAGCAGCAGCGGTCGCTTCAGCAAGGACGGCCAGGGCATCATCAAGGACAAGCGGACAGGCTTGCAGTGGTATATGGGGCCTGAGAGCGATACGAACTGGTACCAGGCCCAATCCTGGGTACAGAGCTTATCTGTCGGAGGTGGAGGGTGGAGACTACCCACGCGCAGCGAGCTTGCTGGACTGAGCGCAAAACAATCTGATGGCAGTTATCTTGAGCCGATCTTTAGTTATAAAAGCAGAATTCCTTTTGTATGGTCAGGTGAAAGTACCGATTCCTCGTCGGCGTGGGATTTCGACTTCAGCCACGGCGAGGAGTACTGGAACAGCCGCAAGAGTAGCCTCGGTGGACGCGCTTTCGCGGTGCGTTCCCGATGATGATGTTGATTCCTTGGTTCTTTTAACATTTGCCTTTTTTGGGCCAAGCCTGAACCATCGCCTGCGTTCAAGCCCCTGCTCCTTCCTCGCTGTCGCGGCCATTCGCTGATACCCTTTTCCGACTTGCGGCGCGCTGGCGGCGTCCTGCGCAGAATTGGGGTGCCGCCGTGAGGGAAGACATACACGGCAGGAAGTTGTTTGGCTTTGAGATTTCTCTAGTTGACGAACTGCCAAGTTTGAGTAATGTAAGAGATGGATTGACTGACGCAATAAGCCGATAAAATGTACAGATGGATTGGTAAAAATGGAGTATATCAAGGAAGCGCTGGAAATCGTTAAAGCTCAAGCAAGCCATCGTCCAATGACCGTTGAAGAAATGACGGCTATGATACAGAGTCTTTCAAAAAACCTTCAGTCGATTACCGATGGCTGCTGTGCCGAAGGAGGCACCACCGCTCCTACAGCCGCCGACGCGAAAAAGGCGAACGGGAAAATGATTGGTTTTGTAAAAAAATGGCTCTCTATCAATAGGGAAAAATTCAAGTTTCCCCCTGTTATTGTGGAAGAAGACTCTGCACTCCTTCGTCTGAATTTTGAAGGTATTTTACCATATCTCTGTGTTTCGATCAGCGTGGATAAAAGCGGCTGTTCGATTGATGTATTGGCGATTGTGCCAGAGTTTGAGAATGGTTGTGACCTCCTAACGGATTTTGACTTGGCGATATTGTCCAAAGATGGAAAGTATTATTGTCGCCTTTGTTCTGATGAAGGTGAAGTCAATTTTTACGACACACAAGAAGAACTTTGGGAGAAGCATTCTCTGGTTCCGATGCTGGAGTGGTGCAATGACAATTTCTCAACCGACTGTTTTCTTTATTGTATCCAGGTGAGGGGCTGCTTTGCAGCTCAAATTGAAATAGTGAAGGGATTGCCACGTCATAAAGGAGATTGTGACCGCGAAGCATATTATAAAGTAGTTGTGACATAATTACGGTATGTTGCCATTGTATTTTTCAAAAAGCTCAAACGCGAGAACAATCCTTGGGCCGTGCTCGGCATGAGCAGACGGCATTATGAGATCGACCGGCCATGGAAACGTGCAGGACTTCCCCGTAACCAGTTCGAAAAAGTCCTGCTGAAAATCCCTATCGAGAAGATCAAAGGGATTCAGCTCGAAGCCGTCGCCGAGAAGCTATTGAGGAGTGCCTTTGGTAAGGCTGCTCTTTTTGCCTAGGATGCGGCGGTTATTTCGATAGGATGTCAAACCGTTCAAAGCCAATCTTGCTAATCGTGTGAAAAAATTGATTAAGGTCGTTGGCAAACTCCAATAGATAATTGTAGTCATGCTCCCATGTTTTGAGTACAAACGCAAAGCTATTTTTGTTGTATTCAAATGGATGTTTGAGACGCAAGATCATGTAGTTGACACCTTTGTTGTCGATATGCAAAGCATACTTTATTCCATTGCATTTTATATTTAAATTGTTTGTAAGCCCCAATAACATTTGTTTTTGTTCTCTTGCACTATTGTATAGATAGAAAATTTTCCATATTTCAATTCCTACGCCGTCTTCGGATATGTTAATCATTATGTTTGATTGTGTGTGCTGTGCGGTGAGACTGCCTATATTGTCATCTAGTTCGTGTCCCCAGCCAAGTTGCGGCAGGTCTCTTTGCGCATTTTCTAAAAAGTTATTCATGATAAACCTCTCTATGATGTGTCATTTAAGTTTCCAATAATCAGATTCGCATTTTTACTATTATTAAAATCATAAACTATTACTCTGAGCATCCGAAACGCTTTCCGCTTCGTTTCACCACAGGCGTTTTCTCTTTCTCGTCACATGTGGTTCCGGTTTGATGGTCGGACCGAAGCCCTGTCTCATTAGTCCACCAGATTCGAGCCCCTTCTGCAGCTGTTTGGCGTTGGATCGGGCTGGCCTGTTACGTTTCGCGATACTAGAAATTGTTCGTCCTTACTTGCAGTTTCTCAAACAAGCCTGATAACACGATGAATAGTCGCTTCTGCCTTGACATGCGGACTGGCACATCCCTGGGCAACCCGGGTTCGCGGCAAGCAAAGTCATTTTGGGCTCGTGCAAGGTGGATTGCTGCGCGGTGGTCGGGGTCTGCTTCGACGGCTGCAATACGCCGCTGTCGTTGGTCGCAAATGAAACGCTGGTTAGTGCGAAGAACGCGGCCAGCACGAGCATGGAAAGGGTGTAAATGGCCTTGGTCATGGGAAAAAGCTCCTTCAGGATAGAGTGTTGCTATGACATGCTTTGGACAGAACAACAGAATCATGCCCCCGTAACATTGCATCTATGAAAACATCTTCTTCTGCCTCTTCTTAAGGTCACGCAGTCCGGGAATCTCGGAGAATATCTTTTGCGACTTGACCAAAAATGGAGAGTTCTTTGGCGCAACCACTTTTTCGATGATAATGGGCTGGAATCCCAGGATGACTTCTGAGGTAGTTCCGTATGCATCGTCGCTATGGACCACGAGATTGATTTCAAGTTTTTCGATGAGAATAGGAAACGAGCAAGGCGTGAAATGTTTTTTTCTAACGCTTTGGAGACTCTTCTTGATTTCGTTGTATCGTTCCTGCGCCGCTTCAGACCAGAGAGGCTGCTCATGATAGGGGTTGAGTAGCTTGTGCTGGTGGGCTTTGTTCGCAGCGTTTGTGGCGAATGTTTGAACGAAGTACAGCAGCTCGCCGACCATTCCCGTTCCAACTTTCTTGGCCGCAATCAGCTTGTCATACAACTTGTTGAACGTTTTGGTAGGGCTTTGCTCGACAAAGATGTCCCGATACATTGCGTAGCGTTCGGGCAAGCTCGTCTCATAGAGAGCGCAGATTCTGGTATGAATGTGTGCTGACATCGCGTCTGTCGATTGTTGGATTACTGCCGCGAGCAGGCCTTCTTCCGACAAGTTAGGCTGCTTGTTCTCTTGGGCTTGAATTTTCTGTAACGTCGCGTTGTTTATTTGGATGTCGTTATATGTACAGAAGTAGTCATTCCCCAACGTCTCTTGGCACGCTTTGCAAACGCATGGGATTTTCTCTGAGCGCGCGTTACGGTCACTCTGCGCCTGCTCGGCAATGGAGAGCTTCAGATACTCGCTCTCAGCTTGGCAGACTATACAGACCGCTGAGACAAATACCGGCGCATCCCACTCGTGGATATGGAACGTAAGTGAGAACTCGTCTGGGTATACTTCCACGTAGATTTGCATACTACGCTCCTTGCATTATGACCGGTTGAGGAAAGACCAGCCGCATCCCTGCGTGTAAGACACGGCTGGCCTCCTGTGGGTGAACGCGTCAATGATCAACCTCTACGTTCACTCGGCGTATGCCCCCCCTGCCAAATATCGTTTCAAGGGCCATTGATTGTTTCTATTGCTGCCCTTGGAACTGCACGCGTCGGTTCTGCGTGCGTCCTTCAGGCGTCTCATTGGATGCTATAGGCGTCGAAGTCCCGTAGCCTTTGGCCGATAATTTCGAAGCGTCTATGCCGTGTTTCTTGACGAGATAGTCGCGTACGGCCGCAGCTCTGCGCTCCGACAGGCTTTGGTTCTCCTTGTCGCCGCCGGTGCTGTCCGTGTGCCCTTGTATCTCGAAGGAGTAGTTCGTGAATCCGTTCTTGACGACCCCGGCAAAATTATCCAAAGTCGGTGCGTCTTTGCTTGAGATCGTCGCGCTGCCAGTGTCGAAGTGCACTTCCATGGCGATCGGCGGCAGCTTCTTCGTGCCGCCGAGGCCGCGGGTTTTGACCTCGCCAGCCAAATCCAGTTTGGAATTGGCGTCGAGCTTGATCGGAATGCTCTTGGCAATCTCCGCGAGCTGATCCTGGATGTAGTCGCTGTCCGGGAAGAAGCTAAGCGCCTTCTCGTAACTCTTCTTGGCGTCCTCCCAGGTCTTCTTGCTCAGGTAGTAGTCCCCGAGCTTGCTGTAGAGCTTGCCGCAGTCAGGATACTTTGCAGCGCGCGCAAGCAATTCCTTCTCGTTGCCTTCTATGGACTTCAGATCCTTATACGCTTCGTCGCAAGGCTCAGCGCGTACGAGAGAAACGGTAGTGATCAAGAACAGGGCCATAGTCGTCATGAGACACATGAAGATTCGCATACATTCCTCCATTAGTTGCCTGGGCCGATGATGATGAACGCGGCCCAATAGAATGGATCGTTGGTCTTGGAGCGGATTTTCTCTTGCGCCAGGCGCAGGGCCTTGGCATAGCTCTGCTCCGGATTATCAGGCGACAACAGATTGGTGTAGAAGGCCTGGATCAACTCCGCGGTCTCTTCCGAGGGGACTTCCCACAGGGTAGCCAGGATGTTCTGCACGCCGGTGGACTGGAACGCGCCGGCCAGCGAGGCGTACTCGACGCCTTCAGCCTTGCCGATGAGCGCGGTCTGACAGCAGGAAAGCACGCAGAGCTTGGTCTCTTTGAGCTTGCCAAACATTCGCTCGCGAATCAGCTTGACCGTCAGGAAGCCTTTCTTGAGAGTGGGATCGGTCGCCTCGGGGTCTTCGGACATGGCGAGAAACGACAGCAACGGCGCGCTCTCCAGCAGTTTTCCGTGCGTGGCGAAGTGGATATAGCTGAACGGTTTGCTCGACAGCTCGGAGAGGACGCGCCCCAGGGGGACGCGTTGATCCACAGCGGTCATGGCCGCGAGACTCTTCGATGAGAACAGGGCCTCGAGCTGTTGCACCTCCGTTCTAGCCTCTGGGAGCTGGAGAAATCCGTCCGCATGGCCAGCGCCGCGCGTGAGCATATCGTTGATGCGTTGCGCATCGGGATCGAGTTGGACCTGCGCATTTCGGGTTGCTGCGCTATTTACTGGCGGTCCAGGCATGACAGGGTTGCCGATCGCGTATATATCCTTGTCAGGCAGGCGCACTCCATTAAGCAGCTGCTTCAAGGAGATGAGCGAATCGATCTCGTAGCTCGCGCCGAGGACCGTATTCGCCTTTCTGTCCGTGATCAGCGCGGCGAACGGAATGATGCTTAGCCGGCGATACGGGATGATGGTCAAGTGCTTGTACACGGGGTCGAGTGTGAGGCCGCTCTTCACGAACAGACGATCATAGATCGAGTTGCACTTGCGCAGTATCTGGTTGAGCCGATCAGTCTTAGAGCCTCCTTGCAAGACGATGTTCCCGGCAAGCAATTCGACATGTTGCTCGATGAAGTCAAAGGTCTTGTCGTTCTCTTCATAAATCCGATTTACGGAGAACAAGGCGACGGACTTGCCATCGATCCTCCAGACATACAGCTTCTTGTCGTTATAATAGAATTCGAGCACCGCCTGGTCAGGTCGGATACGCTTCTGGCATTCTGCGAGCGCAATTGCCGGCCGTTGCACAAGCGGATCATGCTGCTCCAGACGTTTTTCCAGCGGCGCGATATCCTTGGCCAGGGCCTCCAGCTCCTTCTTGTTGCCCTCGCGGTCCAGGTTCAGAATCGTTTCCTCGTAGCGCAAGCCGGCCAGCTCCTGACCGAGTTGCTGCGTCTCCAGCGGCAATGCCTGCTCGAAGATCGACTTCAAGGCGGCGAGTCGGCTCTTCTCCAGATACTCCAGGGCGAGGATCGCGGCCTGCTCCTTGGCCTTGGGCGCCTGCTGCGCCTCCCAGTCCTCAAGTAGCAGATCGATAAAGTCGGTGTAGACCATGTGCTTATCATGCAGGAAACTCACAGACTGTCCGCCGCTCAAGAGGTTGCGCATTGACTCGATGACCGCGATGGCGGCCTTGAACTCCTCGGCGGCCTTGGGCGCATTCTTTTGTTCGCGGAGAGTTCTGGCCAGGCCGTAGCGCGCGTACCAGACATCCTCCATGTTCGCCATGCGACTGGCGATATCTAAGCCCTCACGATAGGATCGTTCAGCCTCGCGCAGTGGATCGCCTTCAGGAGATAGTGTTTTAGCCTGCTCAGGATGCTTCACGGCCAAGAGCAACTGCGCATCGCCCATGGCCAAGGCGAGACTGCTGACTTCCAACAGGAGAGTGCCTTGATTCTCGCCTGCCAATTGCTTGGCCTCGCGATAGCCGTCGCGTAGCAGCTTCAGCGCATTTGCCAGCGCGTTCAGTCCTTCTTCGTTCTTGGGCAGCTTGCGAGCGCGGTGGATATACAGCCAGCCAAGGTTGTTCATGGCGCGCATCTTGGCCAGAGGGTCCTCATACTGTTCGGCCTGCTTTCTACCTTCTATCAGTTTTTCTTCTCCGCTTTTGAACGAGGAGTCACTGGAATCGCTTTGGTACTGGCTCAGGTAGACCGTCCCGGAGTTGATCAGACTGCGGGCTTGAAGCTGCTTGTCCGGTCCGCGTCCGGCCTGTTGAAAAGCAGCCAAGGCGTCGTCGTAGAGCCCTTCGCGGAAGCGCAGTATCCCACGGTTGCTGGCGATGGCGCTGTTCCACTTCGTATCTGCGACCGATTTTGCGAATTCCTCGGCCGCAGCCAAACGTTGCCCGGCCTGTCCGTACTTGCCCACGCTCAAGGATGCGACTGCGAGGTTGACGCGGCATTCCAGGGTCAAGAGTTCACTGCCAGGCCCCAGACTTGCCAGTTCCTTTTCGAGCTTTTCAAATTCCTTTTCAGCCAAAAGCGCCTTACCCATGTCAAGGTGCAGCGAGTAGAGCTGATTTCTCTCGCGGAGTGCTTCAGCCTGGTTATTGGATTTTTCCCAGTAGGAGACAGCCTGCTTCAGCACAGCGTCCGCATCTGCGAACTTGCCGACGCGCTGAAATATCTTGCCCAGGAGACTGTTTGCCCGAGCCCGATATTCTTCCAAACTCTGCTCCTTGGGAGCCTTGGACCAGGATTCCTGCGCTTTCTTCGCTCGCTTCAAAGCATCTTTGTACTCGCCTTTGAGCGCATACGCGTTGCCTTGCATCCCGTAAACAATAGCGAGCTTGACGAGGAGGTCGTCCTTTTTGACGCCAGTAAGTTTCTTCTGTCTGAGCAATTCCTGGAAGACCGTCTCGGCTTCAGCCAGGGACTTCATGTCGCTGGGGTCCTTTTCGGCTAATCCCGCCAGGCACTCCCCCTTGCTCATGAGCACGGTTTCTTTGATAGCAGCGATCTTCGGATTATCTTCGAACTGCCCGAGGTAGCTGTACACTTCTTCCCATTTTTTTATGGCAGTTGGGTAAACTCCCTTGTCCTGCGCCTCACTCGCTTGCGCGTGCAAGGCTTTCAACTGCGCCAAGTCTCCCTTGGCCTGCGCCGCCCAGGATTGATCATAGCCAAGGAGAACCGTGAGCCATCCAATGAGCAGCATTATCGGGACCAGAGCCAATATGGGGCTTCGTAGCATGATGAACTCGTTGTGTTTTGGTTGTGGGTAAAGGTGGCCCCGACCCTGCCGAGGCCACCGTTTTCACGTTACTGCGTCAACATGCTGATGGTTTCGATCGTAGCCTTGTAATTGCCAATGCTGGTCTGGAAGAGCGTCAGTAGGGTCTGGAGCGAACCAAGACCAGGAATCTCCATCTTCTCGCCGGATGCGGCGCTTTTCATGGCCGAGGCGCAGCCACTGGCCATCTGGCTTGGACTGGACGCCGTGCTGCGTAACTCGTTGATCAATCCCTGGACCTGATCGAGGAGGCGCATGAACAGAGTCACAGACTCCTGGAACACAGCGGCGGTGCGTTCTTTCAGGAACATCTTCTGCTCGGCGTTGAGCTTCGTTTTGTCGGTCTTCTTCAGGATGCTGTTGAACTGCTTGTCTTCGGAATCAGCGGATTTGCTCAGCGTTGAGACATCATTGTTGTCGAGCGCATCCTTGGCGGCGAGGACGGCGATTGTCTCAATGTTCTTAATGGTAGACTCGTAGAGCATCACGTCGTCGGGACGTCCACCGATGCGAGCATCTTCAAGGCGCTGGCGATAGTGGGACACGAGCGCGTCCTTGTATTTGGCAAGGTCCTTCTTGGTTGCGTCGGAGACTTTCTTGGTCTTTTCGCGTTCGTCGTCTGAGCGCTTGATAGCGTCGGAGAACAAGCTCGTGGCTCCATCCAGGTCGTCAACGCTGGCGACCGTAGTATCTGCCGCAGCAGTAGGCTTGGCCTTGGGCTTCTTTGTGGCGCTGCGTTTGGCCGTGCTCTTGCCTTTCTTCATGTCACCTTCGGACAGGGTATCAAGGGCGTTTGCCTTTTCGTTTGAATTTTTGACCATCTGTTGTGACGCCTGACTCGCGCAGGTTTCACCGCGCAAGCCGACTGCCACGACGACCGCCACGGTCAAAGCCAAGAGAAACAAGAAAGCCAGCAACAGTCGTTTCGATAACCTTTTCATTCTCCATCTCCTTTTGCATTTGTATTCAGTGTGTAAGCGCGGAAAACCATCGTTACTACCCTATCGCCGCGCTATAAACAGCTAGAGGAATACGATCGATGCGACACTTTACGGAGTTCATACGATATATGAGAGGCTCACTAATATTCTTCAGCGTGCGGTAGAGGGCTTCAGCTGTTCTCGGGGCTGGCAAGAGAACGTTAAAACCAGCCTTTGCATAATGAGAAAACATCTCCGAGTTGTATTTAGGCAGTGCGACAATTGTTAGGGGAAGTTTGTTTCGTTCGAATTCCAGCTGCCGTATTGCGGCTGTCGTTTCAAACCCGTCCATCTGGGGCATGTCGATATCCATGAACACCACACGGAATGATTGCCTTTTTATAAACTCGATGGCGCATGGCCCGTTTGGAGCCCAGGTTAAATCGTAGACATCGCTGAGATGTTGCTCGAAGAAATCGAAATTTTGTTCAAGATCGTCTACGACCAGTATTCTCATCATGTGCATTCCTCGCTGCGCGTTCTCTGAGTAGTTAACTGTCATGAACATTGAATCTCATCAGTCCTGTAATCTTCGCCGAAACATTACGTTGTTTTGCTGTCGCGAGTTACGATCAATCAACCCGTAATTATTTATCCTTGCTCGATTAAAGATATAGGCGCGGAAAAAAGAGATGTCAGCAGGATTCTCTCCTCGAGTCTCCCACTGTGTAGACTGGATTTGCTTAAAGGCTAAATTTTTTTAAAATTGAGGTCGGAGCGTGGCGTCCGCAGGTATTTATTCAAGCGTCTACAACTGTGTAGACTGAAGTGGCTTGTAGAGGTGTAAGGCCTGGAGTACTCTTCTCCTTGTGGAAGGCTCCAGGACTCGCTCTCATCCGCAAGATGTTGAAACTCAAAAAAGGAGAAAAGCGGAATGACCGACGTCGTCAAGGTGAGGATGGTGAAATCTCCCAAGATTCAAGAACAGGCCGTAATGATTAAGAAGAATCAATTCAACGTGGAATATCTGGTTGATATTCCGATGATCGTGCTTGAAGACTGCTTTTCAAACCCTGGAGGAGACGAGAATACGATCCACTATGTTAAGAAAATGCATAGCGCGTATATCCTCAGTGACATGTCACTCCTGGTCTTGCTTAGCCTTAACACTCAAGATGAATTATTCTTGGAATTCACGGTTGGTCCCGATTACTGGAGCTATAATCCTTGGTCCTTGTCGTCGCAGGATGATTTCACCGCTACGCTGCCAGGGGTGCAACATCTAGGGAGCCAATAGGATTATTATCACCTGTTTTTGCAACATCTATTTATTGCCGAGCAGCAAGAATATGTCACTTACTCGAATTTACTCAAAGGACTATCCCATGATGACACCGTACATATGGACCACTGGTAACATAAAGTACGACCTTGCAATCATTACTGCTCTGATGGCAATATATTGCATTCTAAGAATCAAGATCAATAAATAGACTGCGTTGTGTACCTGCGTCAAACTTGGGGGCCATTCATCCCCTGGGCCCTAAATGTGGAATGTTAATGGGCATTTATAAAAGTGGCGCCCGGCAAGAACACAGGATGTTCTTTAGTGGAGTAAAGGATTCTCGACGGCTCAAAAGAATCTTGGGGTTGCATACAGTGAAGGTCAAGGAGTACGATGGAGCTACATTGAGGCCTGCAAGGGTTTTCATTCATCTGCCACGCAATGAGACTCAGAAACGAGCCGCCATCGAGATTTCGGTGCCGAAGAGATGACCTCTGCCCAAAGAGCCAAAGCCAGGATATTAGCGCGGAAATTGAGTGAGAAGAAGAGCCACAGGCACATAACCATGTATTTCCGTGAGGTCGTCGCGTATGAAAAATTACACTAAGAAATCAGACCATAAAAATGAGAAGCGTGTCCACCGTCTTCTTTGGCTCATTCAGGAGATTCGTAATGATCCCCGGCAAGAACTCAAGGCGCTTCTCGCCCGTGCAGGGATATCCCGCGCCCAGTTCTACAAGGACAGAGACGTGCTGGGCTCGATGGGCTTTGTCTTTGACTACAAGACGAAAGAGGGCTTCCTGATCCGCGAGGACCGCTTGTCCGCGAGCATTGACCTCACGCTCTCGGATCGAATTCTCCTCATGTTCGCCCTGAGGCACCTCTACACCTGCGGCGATGGACATTTGGTGGCCCGAGCCCTGACCGTGGCCAAGAAGCTCGCAGGTGGTCTCGAGGAGCCATTTCGAGGCCAGGTGACCGCTGAGTTCGACCAGGTTGTCATCAGGGAAGGATATGGCTGTGACCCCAAGGTCATCGAGGCACTTGAGAAAGCCATCCAGGAACGGCGGCGGTTAAAGATTTTTTATGAATCTCGACGGTCAGATAAGACCGAATGGCGAGAAATTGATCCGCTTCGCATATACTTCCTGCAAAGGACGTTATATCTCTACGGGAAATTGATTGGGGGGAATCCACCCTACCGAACCTTTCGAATCAGCCGCATCAAAGAGGTCCACCCCACGGGAATGTGCCTTGCGCCGCAAACAGTAGATGACGGTTTTTATCGTGAGCTCGGAAACGCGTTTCAGTACTTCATGGGACCAGAGGCGCATGAAGTCGTGATCAGGTTCAAGGGGAGAGCGGTTGAATATATTTCCGAAACGCTATGGCATCCAACCCAGGAGATTATTCCGGATGGGAAGGATGGCATTCTGTTTAAAGTGAAGGTGGCCGAGCCCAAAGAGGTGATCTGGTGGGCGCGGCAGTTTGGGGAGGATGTGGAGTGCAGCTAATAACACTTCCTATTGCATTGTGGGAGAATTCATGTTGTAGAAATCAAGCGATGGATATCGCAATTGTCAGCGGCGACCTGAAAATGTAAAAAATGGGAGAAACTTCGATGGGAATGACTGCCGACCGTGCATTGAGTGAGCTGGTGAACCTGGATGGTCAATATGCTGATTGGTCGAGGACCGATATGTTCACGTACCTTGTCGATCGAGGTCTCCCCCTTAGTCTTGCAACTAGAATGGAAGAGCTTTGGGACAAAACAAAAATGATTGGTCAACGAGTTATTAGCATTGGCAAAATAATTGTGCTAAGGATACTCGATTTTGTTGAGCAGCATACCAACCTGGCAATAGGCGTTGCTATTGGAGCTGCCATCGGTGCGCTTGTGAGCCTTATTCCATTTATAGGACACTTTCTTGCCCCGATTGCAGCATTGTTTGGCATAGCGGTCGTTGGCTTTCAGGGGCATATGATTGATCTCGCAATACAAAACGGATACCGAGCAGGAATTTCAGAGGGAATTATTACATTGGCAAAGGTTTTTTTTCAGTTATTCTCTGATATTATTAATGCGCTGAAGGGAGAGTTTAGCGGATAAAGGGTGAAAGATGCCAACGAAACCAGATGAATTCGCAAAAAAAAGAGTTTTAAAGAAACTAAAGAACGGTGGAGCCGATTTTAGCTCTATCGTGGCGCAATACGCAGGGGTAAGCCTTGGAATTGCTTCTGGTGCAGCCACCGCATCTTCAATTGCCAGCGCAGCAGGGGCGACCACTCTATGTAGCTCGACCCTGCTGGCTTCCGCGCTTGGGGGGATATTTATCACCACAACTCCCGTTGGATGGGTTGTCGGCTCAGCTGCTGCTGCCGGCATAATTGGTTTTGGAGTTGCACGATGGGCCATGTCGGGTGGGAAAGAAGACCAGAAAAGAAAGTATCACATGGAAAACTTGGAAAATAGGCAAAGGGAATGAATATCGATATCCCTTCTATTCCTGTATGTCATACTGATAAGTATTTCTTGTGCTTAATTGCCCTGGCCAGGGCCGATAACCATCTTAGCAATGCCGAAATAGAATATATAAGAATGCAATCGCTTCTTTATAGATTTGATATAGAAAGTATCTTAGGAAGCGACATCGACCTCGAAGAGTTGGATTTCAGCAGCCTGGACACTGTGACCAAAATTTCAATCCTTAGAGATCTCATTGTGTTAGCCAATATAGATGGCGAATATTCAGTTGTTGGAAAAAAGAAGATTGAAGTTGCTGCTTCTTTAATGGGCGTAGGCTTGGCCAAACTTGAAGAGATTCATGCGTGGCTAGTAGAGTACTGGGATATTCTTCGTAAGTTGAGCCTGGTGTATGAGACGTAGCGTTGAGCGTTTAAAGTAGCTTTGGAATGATTGGTTTGAATTGATTGGTATTCTGATAAATATTTTCGTATCGTATTCTACTCAGTCCTGCCGACCCCTTTACTTCGGCATAATTTTATTGTCAAGTTATAACTTTTTACTACTGAGAGAGAAAAAAAATGGATAACAAAATTCAGAATCAAATTGAATTTGTTTTAAAAACAAGGAAAAAGAATCTCCCAGAGGTAAAACAACTGGAAGAGAAATGTGAAATTTTTAAAGGAGAGCTGGGAAAAATTGAACGCAAGTTGCTCACTTTATATGGTGTATGCGAGAAAGGATCCCCTGTTGCTTCGTACACAAGTAAAAGCATAGAAAAAATTAAAGAATATTTCACCGATATTTCCACTCTTTCAACTCAAATTACACAATATCGCAGCAAAATTCAACGAGATACTGTAAATATAGGCTTCGGAGGGAAAAAAGGGAAGGGGAAGAGTTATATATTACAAAAGATTTCCGGACTCTCAAATGAGGTAGTCCCTTCCGATAGTGGACTTCCTCTCACTGCTGTACGTTCAAAATTGCTCAATAGCACTATTGAACAAGCACATGTAGTCTTCCACACAGAGGATTCATTTTTGAGCGAAGTACTTAAGCCATATTTCGATGCAATTTCAGAACAGTCTCCCTCTTCGATTGAGAATTTTTCAAAATTTGTTTTTAAAAAATACCCCGACGATGTAACAAACATTTACATAACATCTTTGAAAGCATTTCAAAGTAATATGGAAGATTTTGTTCCATATTTGTATCAAAAGAGTCGTGATTTTTCTTTGAATGAAATCTACAGATTCGTTACTTATCGCATTGGGAATACTCCTATCTATCAATATCTAGCAGTAAAAGAAGTTCTAATATATTGTAAATTCCCTCATTCTGAAGTTTCTTCTTTAGGTTTGATTGATCTGCCAGGATTGGGGGAGCTAAACCCCACTGTTGCCAAGCGACATACCTCAGGCTTTGCAGATGAAGTTGATGTAGTATTATATATTAGACGCCCTAAGGAGCGTGTTGATTTCGACAATGAAGATCATTTGGCTCTTAAGATTTTGACTGATAATGCTCCAGTCATTAATCCAGAGGATTTCATCATTTTCGTTCATAATGAAGGAGGGTGTGAGAAGAAAGAAATAGAACAGATGCTTGAAGACACCAGACGCACGCTTAATGATAAATATCAAGTTATACGTAGCTCTAGCATTGATACTTTAGGCTTATCCAAGGATATTCTTTCAAAAGTTTTAGAGCATCTTGGCAGCAAACTTGCATTAATGGATAAAGAGAAACTCGACAAGTTACAAGCTCATTTCGGGATTATTAGACAAGGGATCCAGGATTTCTCTGCTGAATCATATAAGTATTTTGGAATTGGATTGCGTGGTAATAGTGAAGACGATTTGATTATTTCAAAAAGTGAATTTTGCCGCGGTGAATTTGCAAGATTGTGCGAGTTGATTAAATTGAATTTGAGAAATGATTTAAGTTCAGAAGAGGACCCTCAAATTCTCGATGCGCTTGCCGGCATTAAATCGCGACTGAAGACATTTTTAGATACAGGGATGGGATCTGGGAGTTATGAGGAGTGGCATAAGAAAATAACCAGAGACATTGCCACTCAGGGTGCCCCTATTGGTGTATATGAAAAAGCTGTAAACCGTATGAGGGTTGAGATTTCATCCGAGTTTGCTTCACTAAACTCTTCATATTTAAATGCGATAGATAGGCTCTTAAGTAAGATTGCTGAAAATTTTAGGATGATTTTCCCTGGTTTTCTTTCGGATTATTCATCCCCTCGTGACTATCTGAATCAACTTGTAACGTGCATTGATAATGTTGAAGAGGGTATGGATGTTTTTAAATATTCCTTAGTTAATGTGTTGAACTTGAAAATTGATCATAGGACATTTTTCTTCCCTAGAGTTTATGGCCCGATTAGGAGATTGGACCCGAACATTTCTCCGCAATTACAAAAAATATCCGATGGCAATGAGTTGGTTAAAGAAATGTACTCATTTCTTCGCAATGTTGGATTCAGAGTCGTTAATGACATTGCTGATTTATTGGTAAGAGAGACAGCAATTATAAAAAATATTCTTTTTGTGACATTCGAACATTTTGATGATGTTATTATACGCCATGCTGATTCAAAAAAGGAATGGAAAATGTTTATTAAAACCTTTTACAACGAGATATGGCAAGACGATCCAAGCAACCGACTCAATTCTAAAATTTCAGAGCTCAGGAAGGCTCTAAAATCTTTATCACACTTTGCTATGCAATAGGAGAGTTTATGAATCTCATTGACAAGATTATAGGCAAGTTTCCTCGAACCCCATTACTTCAGAAACAACCTTATAGTATTTGCATGAGTGGCCCTAGCCGGATTGGTAAAACGACGTTGATTACAGCGATGCTTCACGATTTTGAATTGTCTTCTAACAAAATTTTTCAGCAAACAAAAAAGCATCTTGTATTAGAACCTAAGGGAGCCACAAGAAATCGACTAAGCCTAAGGCATGATGAATTAACTGGTGATTTGATTGCTGGAAAATTTAAACCTGGCACACTTGAGGGTACCTCTTCGGCGGTAATCTTTGATTTTTTACTTAGAGAAACAGATCATACTACAGAGAAAACGTCTAAGACTTGTGATTTTTTCTCTTTACCAATACAAATTCACGACTTCCCTGGTGGTTGGCTTAAGGAAAAAAACCCGGATGAATTTAAGCGACAGGTGCCTTACCACTTGGCTGATGTTTTCATTGTCCCTACTGATGCTGCTCTTTTTATGGAGGCCACAGAGACAAAACAAAAGCAGTCTATCCCTTCAGGATTGGATCTCAAAAACGTTACAGATATGGTTAAAGAGTGGGCTAACTGTATAAGAGATAACAGGAAGGGGTTATGCATTATCTCTCCAGTTAAATGTGAAACATATTTTACTGACAATATGGTTGAGAATTTTTCTGAAAACAAGAGCGAACAGCTTTACAGAGGAGTTATTAAATTTTACGATTCTATGATATCTCATCTAAAATTAAATCCGCATATAAAATGCTTATACATGCCTGTAGACACCATTGGGTGTTGTTTTTTAAATGATAAGGAATGGATTGAAGGTGATAATCACTTGAATCTTAAGGCGACATACTATATAGTTCCTGGCAAGAACGAATGGAAGCCTTATGGTCCCGAAGAAATATTACTTGAGATATTATCATTTATTTCAGATTGCGCCCAATCCGACCAACCTGTCTTGAATAAATTCTTCCAATATATGGGCATTACCCCAAACTTCATTTCTGGGGTTAATGATCTAAAGAAATATTCTGATAGCTACAGTCGCTTTAAGCGGACCGTGAACTTGAGGGGGTAGCCAGTGAAGGTGGCCATAGAAACACGATTTACCAATCAAGATTATTTTGTTTTTGGCGCTACGGATTTATATGATAATTTTATCAAGTTGCTCACTAATCACTCCATTCACAGGTTAATAGACACAAATGGATACAGTGGTGTGTTGCTAGATTTCTATGGCCCTATATATCTTTATATTACTGGTTTGCCTACCGCGAGGCGAGATAATATAGACACTCCAATCCGCTATAATCTTTTCATACAGGCTGATGGTGAGGACTTGTCAACCTTCGAAAGAATATTTGCTTTTTTAGTGAACTTCTTCTTGTCAAGTGCCAACATGAAAGAGCTGGGTCATGCCCCTTTAACTGAAAATATAGAGCAACATGAGATTGGATCTAGGCTTTATAGTTTTCTTTCTGAGAAAATTTTAGCTTTTACTGCCAAGCTTGACAAAGTTTTCCATATAGGTGTGCATGGGGATGTGCAGGGTGAGTTTAAAGTTTCTAAAGTTAATTTTTCCGACCTTTCTTTTAGCAAGGCTCAAGCGAAAAAAATTGAGGATGCGATGCAAGACTTAACACTTCCTGATCCTATCCTTCCTGGGTATCACTCTTATTGCCTTAGTCCTAGCTTTGATCTCTTAATCTATACACGCCTTTACAAAGAACTAGATGACTTTTCAATTTCAATTTTAACGCAAGCTTTTTCAACGCGTTTTATTCAACATTCAGGAAAAGTAGTTGAGAAAGAAAAAAAAAACAAGATTCTTATACTATCTGCCCTAACCCTGATACTATTGTTAAGTACAGCAAGCTTTTGGGACGAAAATTTTTATTTAAATTATTTAGATAGATGGGTGTCTAATTTTGAACGTCTTAAAATTTTTATAATGTCTTTTTTCTCCAGGTCTGTTTTTTTTTTAGGTCATCTTATGTCTGTAATCATATTTTTGATATAATCGTATTATATTTTGAATTTTTTCTGGAGGTCTTTTATGTCTGACATTGGAATATTTGTTTGTAAGTACTGCGGGATTAGGGGCCACAGCCTCTTGGCCATGGCCTTGTGCCCAAAGAATCAAGTCACAAGGAATCATGTGGTCATACCCGATAAGAAGCGCTATACGTGCAAATATTGCGGAGTGACCTTCTCGAATTCAATGACGTTAATGGGCTTCTGCCCAAACAGTCCTCATAAGACGCACGAGCTCCCTGAGTAATATGACATTCACTATTCCCTTCATACTCTGATGCCGCGCATTGCTTGTAAAAATGGGATAGGCTGTAATTTTATTCTCTTAGGTACAACGTAAGGATCACAAATGAGTAACTCTATCCCAGAAGTTAGCACTTTGTCGAGAATAATTCTCCGATTTCTCATTGTGCTGGCTCTCCTGACTCCTTCTGCCGCACATTGCGGGTCATACACCTCTTTCATACAGATTCATTGCCCCACTGAGTTCAAGAAAAACGAACAGGTCGTCATGGAGTATGCCGTGCGCATGAAACCGCAGGTCGAGCAATTTGGCTGCGGTGTGGTAAACACATATTCAGTTATGACAAAAGGGAATCTGCCGCTGTTGGACAGCATGGAGGAGGAGCAGAATGCCGTTCAGATGATGCCCGCAGCGGCCAGGGTATTCTCCATATCAGACGGTCTAAACGCTGCCCTAGCCAAATCACCATCATTCCTGAACGGCCTTATTATGCTAGCCAACCAGGACACCCAACTCTTCGACCGGCTCGTCCCTTTGCTGAGGACAATATCCTCTTCCGAGCTGGAGCTTATCCACAGGCATGAGCATTATCCTATTTACTATTTGTTGACGGCCTGCCTCGCAGAGGACGCGGGAATGTCATCGTCACCGCCGGAGATACTCAAGAAGCTCAAGCATTCCGTCGCCCCGGAAATGCTAGACGTCTTCGCCATGCTCTTCCTGCAGGCTCGCTCGCTATACTCGAATAGCGATGCAAACCATGTCCTTGACTTGTCAATAAGAACATTGCAGCAGCTCGGGCCATCCTTTATTGGCCATTTCAAGATGAGCCCATCCTACCTGGCCTATTTTCTGCCGCCAAAAACAGAGGAGATTCCCGATAGCGCCAACCTGAACAACGCTGAGCTTGAGAAAGTACGATCTGACTATCTAATGATCATGAAGTCGGTCTTCCTAACGACGGTGAGTCGTTACAATCAGGTGGCGGCCCTCCTCATTGTCGAACGCCTGCCCGCGCCTCTCCTGGCGGCGTTGGCGCGTCATAAAAACGGCGACAAAATTGGGCGCTACCTTGAGCACTTTCTAACGAATTCCATCCTCAAAGAAGCTCTCACAAACCCCTGCAACAAGAGCTTTATCGAGAACCTGGACGACATCTTCGAGGCTTTCTCTCCGATGAGCAATGAAGCGCCCCTGCCCGGAACAGAGGGCAATCTGGGGCTCGTTGCAGAGATGTTCACCAATCCTGCTATGAGGATTCTCGATAGAATCGATGACCGCGAAACTCATGTCCAGGTGCTGTCCAGACTGCCGGTCGTCTGGGCCACTCTCAATCATAAACAGCGGGAGGTGGTGATGGACCTCTTATCGAGTTTGAGTAAGGACTATTGTCTAAATGCCCGTTTAGTTCTGACTCTTGCGGAAAGAACAAGTTATTTGAAGTGGATCGATAAGTCCAGGGACGCCTTCGAGATGGTCAGGCCGATTGAGGATGTCAAGGAGCAGAGCGCCAAGAAATACATGTTCATCCTGCTCACCTCTTTCCCAGGTCGAGATTCTCGAGATTCCCCCTCACTCATCGGCGCCTTCCTAAAGAAGGGATTTGACGAGAAGAATCTGCTTTTCCTCGAAGATATGACTACTGAAGAACTTGGAAAGCATGAGTTCACCACCTCAGATAAAGCCAAAAAGTACTTAGAACATGGGCTTACCGCTATTGATATTATTTCTTGGGTCTCGGTCCCTTTAACTGGTGGATTATCAGCGGCCCTCGTTATCGTTGCTCGGAGAGGGGCCGTGTCAGCCGCCAAGGCAGTAGCAAAGACCCTTGGGAACAGAACCATGCGCAGCGTGGCGAAACTGGCCTTAAAGGATGGCCCCAAAGTCGCAATGCGAGAGGCGCTTGAGATAATTGGGACTAAGCCTCTTCGGGGGCGTCCGTCGATCATCAGAACACAACTAATTGACAAGATAGACAAGGCTAATCATGCAGCTCTTGGCATCCAACTCGGAACAGTTGGAGCGGCCGTGGTTGCCTGGTTCCTAGCGAACAGAGACGAGGTGATGGCCGATGACCCATGCATGAAAATGATCCTGCAAGAGGAGACATTGCCATGACTATTCGATTGTTTTCCCTGCTGACCGTCACGCTTGCCATCATTTTTCTGGTTCCTGTCGATGCCGCTCCCTCGGCTTCTCCTTTCGTAGGGAAACTGCTCAAAAAGGAGACCTCAGCCTTGCGCAAGGTCGCCAGGGAGATGCCAACGCCCTCGAAGATGGTTGACACCTCGGACCTGAAAAAACTCTTGCCTGCTGCTGACGCTGTTAAAGTTGACAAAAGTTTCGTCCATCTAGTGGCTATCGGTGACGATATTGCCGCCCGCAACCCGTACGGTAAAAAATTCATCAACTCCGTCTCAGAACCTCTAGATGCCATCAGTCAATACGGACGCTACGGGGATGACTACCTCAAAACAACGGAGAGAATCACCAAGACAGTTGTGAAAGACCTGCCCGCTTTGAAGGTTCTCAGGCCGGAGGAATTGAAAAAGATTTTTCCGATAGCGCCATCGTCTCTATCCAAGCTGGGCAGCGAGGTCGAAGTCATGGACGCCTGCGTTGATGTCCTCAGGAGGACCGGAAATAAAGGATACCAGGTCCTGTCCAAGATTTCTTCATGGGCTGCGGATCACCCGGGCTCGGTGGTCGCCGCTGCTGCATTTGCTTGGTACTACACCGACCCTGAAGGCTTCCTCGACACAGTAAAGGACGTATCCCAATTTCTTGCCGAGGGCGTCCTTAAGGGGTCACAGAAAGTAGGAGAAGGGATGGTGGAGGCTGCCATAGAGACCGTAAAAACTAAAGGCGCAGCATACATCCCTTTTGGCGTGGTCTTGATCGCGTGCTTCGCCCTGCTCCTCTCCGCTCTAGGTAGGCGTATTCTTTTCTTTCCCTTCAGACTGCTCGCCCTGAAGATTGATGCGGTCATGAAAGAAAAAGAGGCAAAGTTGAGTAAGCAAGGTCCATCCAGTGTTTTTAGCAATGAGTCTGGAGTAACAAGCGCTAGTCCGAAAAATAAAGACAAAAAGCCCTGTGCCCGGTTTTAATCAAAGGAGACTATGAAATGGAAGGCAGCCTCAATTTTGTCATAATAGGGGCCAGGAACTCTGGCAAGACCGTCTATCTAAGCACACTGTTCGAACACGGGGGGAGCATCGCCGCCGCTAATGACGAAACAATCAGGTACCTCAGCAAAAACTGGGGCTACTTGGAACAAGGGGCGGTCCCCCCTGCCACTTCAGCGGGCCTCATCCGGCTCTTTTTTTCTTATAAGTCTACCCCGCATTCGGTCAAATTTCACATAGATGACTACGATGGATATTTTGCTGAAACTCTTAGTACACCGGACCAGATCACGCAGGAGGCACGGGACAAGCTTAAGTCGAGCATCATGGAGGCGGAGGGGCTCCTATTCTTTTTTCCATATGAGAAAGATCACAACGAGGAAGTACTTAAACGATTCAAAGACCAGGTACACACGTATATAAAAATCGTATCTGATATTTATGATAAGGAGCATAAAACGCTTCCTATACCTGTTATTATCGCAGTTTCCAAATGGGATAGGTCTCCTCATTTTATAGACCTCAATGAGCAGTCGAGGGCAGATGAACAAATAAAAGTTGATGAAAAGTCAAAGGCTATCCAATATATTGAGTCAGTTGATTACTATAAGAAAGCCATGGACCAGCTTAAACACTTCTTCTCGAATGTGGACATTATCCCGTTGTCATCGTTCGGCTACAGCAAAGACGGAAACCATCCTATAATAGGCCGCATCACCCCTTATAATCTGACTGTCGCCTTCGATTACTTCCTCGAAATCACCTTTGCCAAGTTCGAGGACAAGGCTAAGGAGTTGAAAAACTCCGGTGATATAGAAAAACGCTTTAAATTTCTAAGCTCCATCCGCGAGGATGTCCGCCACTATAAAGACGGCCAACTTCTCACAGAATATAATGAGGTTGAGGCGGAATATGGCGGACGACTGCTCAAGCAACTGTTGGATGCGCCCTCTTCCAAGCACGAGGCCATTTTAGGGGAGCATGAACATTTTTTAAGCCAAGCCCAGGACGAGTCCCTCCTCAAGAATATCGCGAAAGCGAAATCCGAGGTGAGGATGCGCGAGAGGGGCATCAAAGGCAAGCGCTACACTGTGGTTGCCGCTTTGGTCATCGTGATTGGTTACCTTTCATTCGCCTACCATGGATACATGGAGGAACTAAATAAGTACAACACGATAATACAGCTGGCTTCAAGTGGACAGTTGACTGAGGAATTGAACGGAAAAACGACCGAGTACATGGAGAAGTACAAGATAAAGACGTTATTTCTACCGTTCACAGACGTGATTTCACACAGAGAATCTGTTGAGAAGGCACTCGTCTCTCTACAGGCTGGCCATGGGGGCCGAATAGAAGCCGAGTACCATGCCCTGCAAAAGGTTGAGCCCCGAAACGAACAACTCCTGACAAGCACCAGGGACCTCGAAAGGCGAGCAAGGGCAGCAGGGAATTCGACACTTTTGGATGGGATCCGTGATTTTCAGAAAAGACTAGAAGTTGAACTTAGATCTAAGAGTGAAAACCAGGCTGCCATTAATAAGGCCGAGACAGTCCTCGTAACAAACAGCAGTCTGGAGGACTGCATCAAGGCCCTTGAAAACCTGCAAGACGTTGCGACCACTCCGCAGGTAGAGGACCTCCGCCAAAGGCTGAAGGATCGGATCGCTTCCCTGGATACTGAAAGAGCTGCCGCAAGTCTTTTGGCATCTGTTCGGTCCGCTGAGATTGACCGCATCCCTGAAATCATTGATAGGGAATTCAAGAACTCCTACCCGGGCGAGGTCAAGGCCAATCTCAGAAACCTGATTCAAGCTCGGCTTGAGGAGCAGGATAGAAGACTGATCCTTGATCTCCAGGGAAAAGGACAGATAGAAAAGATTTATGACTTGGATTCTGAACGGAAAAAGATTGCCATTATCGGCCGTACATTTGTTGCTATTGAGCGCATAGACTTCCAATATCAGCGTTCTCATGACCTCGCTACAAGATTTGAAGATGCTAAACAGCGAATTGCAGAGATTGACAAGTTTCTCAAGGCCGGAGCCAAGGCATCTCCTTCATTTATTGCTGAAGAAAAATCCAACAAACCTTTGAACTTCAGTTGTCCTAGTTTTAAATCCATTTCGGCAAACGGTGACCTTATATTTAAAATTGATAGCAAGGAGTTTAGTTATAAAGATTCAGACGCTTCGTGCGTTGTAGATGGCAAGACACAAACACTTAGCTGGTCTAGCCCGATTTATCTAGATTCAGGCTCAAAGCGCATTTCGGTTGAATTAAAAGGATGGTTTTCAAATTACAATCTCAGCGGAACAGTTTATGTCACAGATGAACATCTGCTAAATCTGTATAACGGCCTTGATGTGATTCTTAAAATCTCTGGACAATATTATGTAAAGTTTAGAAAGAGCTCCTAGAATGACAGTTCCGGTCAAAATAATAAGCGCCAAGCATTACTGGGCCGGTGGCGAGAATGCCACATGGAATCAGGGTGCGGGTTTTCCCGACAACGTCTTGTCTGAGCTCCAGAACCCCTATATCTATTCCCGACTGGCCAACGAGAAGCCCAAAATCTCGAGAATCTCTGGCAAGACAGTTTACCTGTTTTATGTTGATAGTCACGAAAATAACAAGCGCCCTATAACAGAAATAACGGCCATTGTGGGCGAGCACGAATTTGTCGACCCTCTAAAGGGCCATGACCTCGTTAGTCGGGCACTGGAAGGGGGGGGATATTCGGCGGTGATGCTGATTGAGGCCGTAGCAACGGACTTGAGGTTGATGCCCGATCCCACCACGCGACAGGACAGGCAGCCCCCCCCTCAATCAAAAGGCAAAGCAACCTTTAGCCGGACAGGGACGGCCTTAGTCATAGCTTTACTTCTTGGTCTTGGCTCTATCATCATGATACTGTGGCCAAATGAGCGGCAGCCGCCATCGAAACAGTATGCTTCCAAATCTTCTGAAACTACCAGGTTTGAATCCCAAACTAGGAATAGCCAGGAGAAAGCTGCAGAACCAACGCCGCCGCTTGCTTCTCCACGGGAAGCTCCAGCCATAATGGGGAAAGGCCGAGTCGTGGCCAAGTGTAAAAACTGGGAAAGAACGTGCGAGCGGCTAATTTTTTCCCAGAAATCCTCAAATCCGAAGATAGGGCCAGACACCTGTATCGGCAGGTATCTAAAGAAGGGCTGCGAATCTGAGGCTCCTTTCAGCAATTACCTCGAATGGAGCAAGGCGGAACAGGGATGCCCATCCAATTGGAACATCGACGCCAACTACATTGCAGAGAGAGCTTCTTTGCCTGAACAAGAACGAATAGGTTTTGAAAATGTTTTCAAGGATGGATGCAAGTGAAAAGCTTAAATTCTTCGAAGATGCTGAAGACCGTTGTGTCGTTCTCCCTGATTGTGATTGTGCTTATTATATTTTTAGTGATCCTTAAGTCTTGTAATGGCAAGGCGCCACGCTCAGTCGAGCCCCCTAAACTATCACGCACAGAAGAGCCCCCCAAGCTGGACGTTGGCAAATTCTCCATAAGAGCCAAAGAGTGGAATCAGCGGGTTGTGGACCTCGGACTACCCAGAAGCTATGTGCTCCCAGAAGCTGAGCCTGTCCTTTTTGTGAAAAAAATAAATGGTTGGCTACTGGCATTTTCGGAGCCTCTCCCAGCCGCGGTTGAGAGGGAGCTAGAGGCCGAATCTGCGCGTTCATCATACTCTTTTTTTAGTTTTTACAAAGAATTTCGCTCTAAATACAGGATTGCCGCGCAGGTGTCCATTGACGAGAGCATGACTAGCATTCAGGTGCGTGAAGTCCTAACAAAAGTCACTGGCGAGCCAGAGGTTAATATAAAATGTGTATCAATCGTTGCTGCCATGAATAACCAATGCATTTATTTGGATCTTTTTCGGAAGGACTTGTACGAGCGAGGGATGGACAGGAATATAACCTCTTGCTCCAGTATATACATTGATGCTGGTCGATCTCCCGCGATCGATTCATGGATGAGGACTCAGCACAAGGTCGAGTGACAAGGCGTGGTGATAGGGGCTCTCGCTCGAAGGCTGTCTTTGGGTGATTTGAAGCTACTCAAGAGCATCTGCTTTGCACTGCAAGGTCATGACGGAATTCCGCGCGATGACTTGCCATGCAATTCTATACTCCGTGCACGTTCTTCTATCGACTACAATAAAGTTACAGCAGTTTGCGTGTTAAGTAAGACGTTGTTTATACAAAGAGACTACTGTCGATCAGCTTCAAATAATTTGAATTGGACAGCTGTTGTAGTATTTGAATTCCTTTTTCAGTTGAGAGGAGTACAATAATAGCAGATTAAGGGCGAGGCGGTTGCCAGGCCACGCTAGTGGCGCAGGCAGCATCCCATGAGGAATCTAAAAAACCTAGGACTATACCATGTGGGACACTTTTTTGATGGATCTGCTCTACCCTGAAGATACAGGGCTTAAGACAACAGTGTGGACTTTAATAAAGGGCAACAACAAATGCAGCGCTAGATGCTTTGTTAATAATAAATACGGCAGGGATCCAGGCCGGGATGATCTTTTAGTTATTAGCGTTTCGAAAAACCCAAAAATTTTGTCTGGAGAATGCAAACTAGCAGACGAAGATTTGAAAAATGTTTTTGAATGGATCATATTAAATCATGATGCTATAGTTGATCACTACAATCATAAAATTAGTAGTGGTGAATTTGTGGATAGACTTCAAAATATATGAATGGGCGTAAATTGAAAGGAAATAGCTTTTTATGCTTGATAAAGTATGATAATTTAAAGTTGAATTGCAATTCCTTCATGACGTAACATAGATGCATTCCCTCCCCCATATCAAATCACACCTAATCCCAATTTACTCCTTGAGAAAAGATAGCGTGGGGCAGTAGGCGTCCACGCTATATACAAAGAAATACGCCACGAGAGAGGCGAAACTTAAGCGGCACTTACGCACTTTGTTGCTATCGAATAAAATTGTACTTTCACACCTGTTCATATAGAAATTATATAATACTAAAGCATCTCTGCTTTTCACAATTTCTATTTTAAGGAGGTGTGAATGATTTCTGACTTTCTCAAAGCTGGATACCCTGCGCTGTGCATTCTAACTCAAGAGCCACATCGTGTTGAAGAACTTCTGATACACGATGGCTGGCAATTCTTTAGTTGGGATTGTATAGTCGGTATCCGCGATGCTGGCAAGATTCAACCGTTAGAGGAAATTCGTGACCCTGTCCAGGCAGTTGTCTGGCTAAACGGCAAAAGAGACTCAGTTCTCTTCGCCCACAACCTGCACTTGTTCCTGGACAGTCCGGAAGTGATCCAATCTATTCAGAATGGTATCTCCATCTGGAAGTCCATGGGCTGCTGCCTCATCATGGTCTCACCCATCATCCAACTCAGGCCCGAAGTCGAAAAACTGTTTACAGTCATCGACCTTCCGCTTCCTGACGATGTTGGCCTTTTCGATCTGCAAAGAGAGATTGGCCAGCATTGTCACATCAAACCGAATCGCAAGGCCGCTCGTGCTGCACTTGGTCTCACTGAACTTGAGGCCGAGGCTGCCTATGCGTTGTCTGCGGTCCAAAAAGGCTACTTCTCAACCAAGGTAGTCTCCCACGCCAAAGAACAGATTCTTAGAAAATCTGGTCTGTTGGAGTTTTGGGAACCCGGCAAGATCAGGGACGTCGGCGGCCTCGGCAGCTTGAAGTCGTTCATCAGGACGAGAGCAAAAGCTTTCAACCCGGAGAACGCTCACCTGCCAAGGCTCAAAGCAATCCTGCTCGTTGGTGTCCCCGGTTCAGGAAAGTCGTTGTGTTCAAAAGCAACGGCTTCCTTACTCGGCATCAATCTCATCCGTCTTGACATCTCGTCGCTCAAAAACTCCCTTGT
>Ga0247840_10003044_pt1 | contig 28935 bp, 24 predicted proteins | sample LaCruzMarch2015__FD_192404 | JGI IMG/M metagenome (GOLD analysis project Ga0247840, IMG submission 192404) | Freshwater microbial communities from meromictic Lake La Cruz, Castile-La Mancha, Spain - LaCruzMarch2015_17m | ecosystem: Environmental > Aquatic > Freshwater > Lake | place: Spain...
AAGTCATCAAGCAGATGAAACATCTCTTGCTGTAGTTTGGTTTGTTTGGCCATGGTTCGTATATTTGAACCTGCAAACCTATACCAGATCGTTATTCTGGGCAATATGTATCAGACCGGAGGCTTACGGGTATTTTGCCATTTCTTGTTAATTCTTAGTTAAAAGGGCTGCTATTTTGCCCAAATTCTATGCATCTATGTAAGCAAGAGTTTATATATGATAAATATTTTTACTTTTGACGAAATACTCTAAATTGAGTATGCGCCGAGGATTGAGTGGTTTTTAATATTCGAAATTGTATTCGTCCCGGCCTGGCTGAATTTTGGTTAAAATACGAAGACATTTTTCCCGAGATTCTTAATATATTCATTCTTAATATAATAAACTTAAAACAATGATGATTAAGCATTTATTTTCCTTCCTTATGTTGACTTGTTTGGCCTTCAATAGCTATTCACAGCTAACAAACATTTATCAGCCTAATGGAACATCGACTATTTTTGGACGGGCAACCAACGACTCCTTAAATTACTATGTTAGTTTTGGATATTCTCCTTTTAGTGTTAAGCGCATTGACGGGAATAATGCAATAACTCAGGTATGCGATTTGCCTGCAATGACAAATCAGCTGTTTTTTAATAACAACAAAGGGATTTACAAAACAAGTTCCGGGTATTTTCTTTATGATGGTTCAAATCATAATGCAATTCCCGCAACAACGATACCAGCAACTTATCCTTTTAACACGATCAATGAGGACTTTTTTCATATTGGAGCAAGCACTTATTTTGAAAACGGTAAAAATGTATTTAGGACAGATTTTTCTGCAGTAGCAAATATTCAAGTGCTGTACACAGCTGCTGCCACTACTGTGGACCCAAGCTATTATGCAATAATTAAAATGTATAATACAGGGAATTCAATTTATTTCAGCGAATCCGGGAACCCTTTCATACCAACACCAAATCTTTTAAAAAGAATTAATCTGGCAACCGGAATTGTTACTATCGTTGACAGCCTCGGTTATTCAGCACTTGGTATGCCAATAATTACCCACAACAATAGTCTTTACTACTCAATAGGCTCCACATCTGCGCTGCCATTTGGTGTTGTAAAAAAGGTAGATGACAATGGAATTGTTAGTGTGCTTTATGCCGGAACTGCACTTAACAACACAATTTCAGCCGTATTGGGTGTAATACCAAATGGCGTAATTGGATACACGACACAAAATGAATTGGTGCTCATATCAGGTGGAACAGCCCTTACTTTAAACCATAACATTACAACAAGTCCATTGCCACGAGTTAGCGCATTCAATGGAAAATCAACGAATGCCCTGGTTTATTATCAAGCCTTTGATTCAGTGCCAACTAACGGGCCGGCAGTAAATGCCTTATGGGTAACAGACGGGACTTTGGCAGGAACAAAAAAGGTAATTCCCAAAAACGATTATTATAGTGGTGTTGCTTCGTTTGGGGATGTAAATTCAATGTTTTCTTCTGTTGTTTGTGGAAACGATCTTTATTTCCCTGGTCAGAAAACAGTATCCTCTCAATTGAATTTGTTTTATGTTAATGGTGCCGATTTTACATATACAATAAACGAGAATATTAATAGTGTTCAGCAATTGTATAAAAATCCAAATGGGGGTATTTATATGAAGGGTTCACCTGCATTAGCACAGTTTGCAGTATATAAAACAGTGTGTTCAGGAGTAAGTGCTATTGAAGAATTTGGTTCAGATGATTTTATCTTTGATGTATATCCAAACCCAAGCAAGGGTCAAATACAGGTACAATTGGGAGAAAATAGGGATAATTGTACATTAACAGTTTATAACGTTCTGGGTGAATTGTTGCATAGTAGCATTTTTAGCGGACAATCAACAGACCTTGACTTAGACTTAAAGACCGGTTTGTATTTTGTCTCCCTCAAAAGCAAAGGACAAATAGTTACTAAAAAATTAATTGTCGAATAATTTCTGGTGGATTGTCTATTCAGATTCTTGGTAAAAAGGCGATGCAGTTTTTACCAAGAATCAAGGGCCCCCCAAAAGAGCGAACTGGATTTCATATACCTGTCCCTTTGCGGTATAGTGCTTATTCATTCACAAAACTTAGGGGCGAAGCATGTATAAGCACAAGGGGACTGCCTTCACCAGCATCCGTGCGGTGAATACCAACATTGGGTTCTACTTCTATATGTTTTGCCAGGGGCTTGCTGGCTTTGTTGAAAGATGGTTCCATATTATGCATTGTGTTTTGTTATTAAGGTTTGTGCATCCCTGATGGGATTTGATTGTTATTTCTTCTCCTTATCTTTTTTCTTCTTGTTGTAGAATCCGCGCAAAAAAACACTTTGTTTGGCGGCATCCATGTTGTCCTGAAAGCCTTTCGTACCTCTTTTTACATTGACAATGGTGCGGTCCAGGTTTTCTGCGAAAACGGTATCCATGAAAAGTTTCCCGATGGTTCCTCTGCCGGATCTGATGTTCTCCATAATGGCCGCAAGGTCGCCGGTTATCAATGCTGCGTTGTCGGTGGTTACTTTCAGCTTAAATAGCATTTCATCCATATTGACAGTTAGGGATGTGCCGATCATTTCATTGTCTTTTATGATGGGTTGGCCTGTGGTTCCTGACGAAATATTCAGGATTTTACTGCCCATAAGGCCATCTGATCCGATGATGGCTTTGGCGTCTTTTTTAATGAATTTCCGGGTTTTCTCATCAATAACCATATCCACTTTTACTGTTGAATCAGTGATGATTTTGATTTCTTCCACAGTGCCGACAATAATGCCGGCAAAGCGCACATTGTTGCCGACTTGCAAGCCATTTACGTCATTGAACATGGCAGTCAGCACGAAAGTCGTACTGAAGAGTTTTTTCGTTTCCCCGATATAATAAATGCCGGCAAGCAACAAAACCACGCCAATGGAAACAAAGATTCCAAGCTTTACTTTGTTAATCGTATCCTTTTTCATAATTGTAAAATTGCTTTATTCGAAAAAAGAGCGCACCCACAGATCTTTGGATTTTTCCAATTGACTGAAAGTGCCTTCTGCTTCAATGTATCCTTCTTTAAATACGAGCATCCTGTCGGCTGTAATCCGGGCACAACTGATGTCGTGGGTTATAATGATGGAGGTGGTATTGTGTTTTTTCTGTATGGCGAGGATGAGCTCACTGATTTCTTTGGAGGTGATGGGGTCGAGGCCGGTGGTAGGCTCATCATACAACATGATTTCAGGTTTCAGAATCAATGTGCGGGCAAGGCCCAAACGTTTTCGCATACCACCTGAAAGTTCTGCGGGCATTTTGTCTATCGTATCATCAAGACCGACATTGTTCAAGGCTTCCTCTATCAGTCTTGTCTTTTCCTTTTTTGGGATGTCGTAGGAATCTCTGAGGGGAAAGGCCAGGTTTTCTCTCACCGTCATAGAGTCGTACAGGGCCCCACTTTGAAACAGAAATCCTACTTTTTTTCTGAGCAGGTTTAAGCCTGTATTGTTGAGTTTGCTTATGTCATCTCCGAGGAGTACAAGTTTCCCGTGATCATTTTCGATTAAGCCAAGCATGCATTTGATCAACACTGATTTCCCACTGCCCGATTTTCCCAGCACAACCAGGTTTTCTCCACGTGCAATCTGAATGTTGATGTCTTTCAGCACATGATTCTGGCCGAAGGACTTTTTAAGGTGTTCTATTTCAACCACAGTTTCAGGAGGGGCGATATTTTTCGGGATATCAGTGTTGTCTGTTTCCATGGTTTAATTGATAAACAGGCTTGTAATTTGGACAGCAATGATGTCGATGACAAAGACCATGAGGGAAGCCTGGACAACAGAAGAATTGGCAGCACGGCCTACGCCTTCTGTCCCTTTGGAGGAATTGTACCCTTTGTAAACTGCGATTAGTCCGATGGTAAGGCCAAAGAACAGAGTTTTTATCAGAGAGGGAATCACATCCGAGAAATCGATGGTGGCCATGGCCTGGGCAAAGTATAAGTGAAAACTTACATCGCCTTTGATATTGACACCGGCATACGACCCAAGCATGGCAATGGCGTCGTTGAAGATTGTGAGTATGGGAAGCATTAAGGTCGTGGCCAGGACCCTGGTCACGATGATGAATTTAAAGGGATTGGTGCCAGAGACTTCCATCGCATCGATCTGTTCCGTGACCCGCATGGAGGCCAGTTCCGCACCTATGCCTGAACCGACCTTTCCCGCAAATATCAGGGCTGTAATGACAGGGCCGATTTCCCGGACGATGGAAACGGAAATCATGGCTGGTAACCATGATTCCGCTCCAAATTCTACGAGTGTTGGGCGGGATTGTATCGTCAGCACCAGGCCCATAATAAAGCCTGTAATGCCAACGAGGGGGAGTGACTTATATCCTATGAGATAGGACTGTTTAAAGAATTCATTGAATTCGTATGGGGGAAGAACAAGTTCTTTAAAATACCGGATCACGAAGAGGAAAAACAGGCTGACATCTTCAAAGAATCCCTTGATTGCAGGCTGATGGGGATTTTGTGAAAGCTTCAGTACTTTGGCCAATGCGGCTTTAGTCCGTATCACGGTGTTTACGTTTGAAGAGTTTCAAGACCCGGCTCCCCAGTGACTTCATCGTATCCGGATTATTGGCCACTACATTGGTAATCCCGAACATCAGGGCGCTCCCCACAAGTTTTGTAATCGGGTTTCTTGTAGCTCCGGTTAACAGCAGTTTGGCAAGATAGCCGGCCCCAAGTCCAATGGAAGTATTGAGCATGTTGTCCTTTAAATCAATTGAAGCTGCAGCATCATGGATCGTCTTTTTAAGCAGATTGATGGGCTTGATGCTGTCGTATGCCTGGTGAAAATGTCGTTTCAACATGTATTCTTCTTCTGTCTTCCTGTATTCAAGACGGAGTATTGCTTCTCTGAGGTCGGCTATTGTGGTTATTTTTTCCATGGTGGTATTATTCAAGCGCTTGTTTAATGATTAAGTTACCCAAAGGCTTTTTTATCCAGGCGAACAGGAAAAAATGCAGGATTAGCGCTGCAAGCAGGTAAAAAGCGGCGACAATAAAAAATCCGTAATAGATTTTTCCGAGTAGCTCCCCGAGGTACAAAGCAATGCCGATGTTCAGGACCAGGGCAAAAAGCGAAAGCATGATAATGACACTGATTCGTGGGACGAGGTAGGTGATGACCCGGGTTGTTGACTCCAGCAGCTTGAGTTTGTATACTTCAATGCTTGTTTTGCTGTAGGTTTCAAGTCTTTCCAAAAGGGATTCTATAGGGCTATCTGGAGTTTCCATGAGTTTGTCATTGTATACTTCCTTGTAGGGAGTAAAGGAACAGGTGTTTCCTGTTAATAATTCGTTTTCTTAAATTGCTTTAAAAGCGGCTTTTTAGAGGTCCTGCCGAGTGCTGGCTAGATCTCTATGTTTTCGACAGTACGTGCAGCTTTTGCCTTTGCTTTGTCGAACTTTGAGGAGATGCCATCAACAAATTCATTGAAGTTGTCTTCTAGTTCTTCGGCATAGGCATCGCCTTTTTTCGAAATTTTCTTTCGTGTGTCTGATCCTTTGTCGGGAGCAAATAAGATTCCTAATGTTGCACCTACGGCAAGACCTGCCAATACACCAAATAATACTTTTCCTGTGTCCATGATTTTTAGTTTAGAAATTAATAATAACAGGATGTAAAGGTGGGGCAGTAAGGAGGGTATTCCCTTACACAATTCTGTGAAAGACTTACATCTTTCACACTTTTGAAGAGCCTGAAGGGAGCAGGGTTCAGGGCAAAAAAAAAGGGCATCTCAGTGAAGAGACGCCCTTTTTACAATAAATGTCTTATATAATGTCTAAACTAAGCTAGTTTGACATTTACGGCATTTAATCCTTTTTTTCCTTCTTGAAGGTCAAAAGTTACTTCATCGTTTTCTCTGACCTCGTCATTTAAACCAGACACGTGTACAAAGTACTCTTTATCTGATGCACTGTCTTTAATAAATCCAAATCCTTTGGAGTCATTGAAGAATTTTACTGTTCCTTTATTCATTGTAATAATAATTAATTTGCGCAAAGATAAACATTTTTACAAGACGATGCTATTTATTTTCAAAATAATACAACATATTTGGACTCTCTTCTTTGTTAGGACTGCCTATGTATGTTGATAATGAGTAATTTAAGCTTTTTTTTCGAATGCGTTTATGGCGACGATGCAGTCATTATCTGGCCTTGAAAGCTGGTTAGAACACCTTCCAATGGGGCTGCAGGAGCATCAATCTAATAGATAACATATTCTTTGCCGTCGAATTTGATGGTTTGGCAATGGATGAGCACATAAGTATCAGCAAAAACTTCTCCCTGACGTAAAATGCGCTTCTGGCCGCTGTAGGAAATACCGGCACCCAGCACCTTTAAATGGCTTAGTTGTTCGACAATTTCTTGGGGGACAAGCAAAATCGTCTGATCCTCCAGGATGATGTTTTTTACTTCAGCCTTTTTGTTTTTCTGTAACTCGCTGATTTTGCCCTCCCCACTAACAAATACCTCAGCAGGTTTGGTCATAGGTTCGACATTCAGAGAATCGTAAATTTGCGTCCCGGCGGCAGTGATGCTGACCAGTTTCAGTTCTTTTTCGCCTTTGGGATTGCGCACTTCAACACCTTTTACAGTGATGGTATTGCCGGTTTTTACAGCCGCCCTAATCTGGCTGCCCATTTGGGTTGGGAATTTTACGCTGTATTTTTTGAGTCCTGATTTGAGGTAAAAGCCATCAAAGACATAATCGATGTCGTTGGTCCAAGTGCTTACTTTGCCTGAAACAGTTTTTTCTACTGACATTTTTACCCTGGGAGCTTTGGGCCCTGCTGCTTTAGGCTGGGCAAGGCCTGGTAGGGAAATGGCCATTATTAGTGCAATGACGGTCACTAAGGCAATTTTAGATTTCATAATACAAAATTTTGGTGAGGATTGAATTTAGGTAAAGGTCAGTCCCCTTGTGTTCAATCGTGTTACACAATTATAGTTATGCCTTACATGATTCACACATTTTGTTCAATGGCTCTTGTTGCCGAAACGGCAGTGGATTATTCTGTTTCATAAAAGCGAACTTTGTTTTTAAGTAAGCTGATTTCGTCCTGCATTTCATTGATGCGTTGCAACAGCAGGTTGATTGCCTCAATTCCTTCCAGGTTAATGTCCAGGTCATGGTTAAGCCGAAAGATTTTTTCCAGGGCCTGGATTTCATCTTCTTCAATAAACATGTCTTCTTCGACTGTAGTGATTGCTATAATATCGGATTGCAGGAGCTGACTGATAAAAGAAATTTCAACATTGTGATAACTGAACAGTGGTTTTACCCGTATTAATTTTTCTGTTGTCATGACCATTTTTATAGAATTACATTTTGGATAAAGAGGTAAACAATTCCCTTTGCTTATCTGTCAGATTGACGGGTATCTTTATGTTGTAGGTGACAAACAAGTCGCCAAAACTTCCTTCTTTTTTATAGACGGGAAAGCCTTTGCCTTTGAGTTTTATTTTGCTTCCGTTTTGGGTTTCCGGCTTTACTTTAAGTTTTACATGACCGTTTAAGGTTGCCAATGTGATTTCTCCACCCAGTATGGCAATGTATAAGTCCAGATCTGTATTGGTATAGAGGTTGTCACCCAGTCGTTTAATACCGGGATGGTTCGCTACAAAAAAGGTGATAAAGAGATCCCCATTGGGGCCTCCATTAGTGCCTTGCCCACCGTGGCCCGGGATTTTGATAGCCTGTCCGTTTTCTATACCGGCAGGAATTGTGATTCTGATGTTTTTCCCGTCAACATTGAGGGTTTGCTGCTGGGTTTTGTAGGCATCGATAAGGTTGAGGTGGATTTCTGTTGTATAGTCTTCTCCCCGGTATTTTACCTGACGGCCTCTGCCTGATCCTCCGTCCCTGCCACCGAACATAGATTCAAAGAAATCCGAAAAATCGGCATTGGAGGATGGGTCTGATTGTGCTGAACTACGGCGGTTGGAGGCATTCCTTGGCTGCTGTTTTGCTCTTTCAAATTCTTCCGACCGTTGCCAGTCTTTGCCATATGCATCATACTTTTTTCGTTTTTCAGGATCACTGAGCACTTCATTGGCATCATTAATCTGCTGAAAATTCTTTTTCGCGTCCTTGTCATTGGGGTTTAAGTCAGGATGCAGCTTTTTGGCCAGTTTCCTGTAAGCAGCCTTGATTTCCTTGGGCGAAGCCGTTTTCACCAGCCCCAGGGCTTTATAGTAATCTACATAATCCATGGCTTACCATTTTGATTGGAAACCGGGCATCTCCGGTTCATTTGCACACTAAAAAAATTGTATTTGGTTTTGGATGGCTGTGATTCCTGCTTCAATATTCGTTGCCAGCTCTTTGTCGGCTTTGGCAAAATGTGACAATTGTCTTTGAATGATTTCCTCGCGTTTCGGCCCGCAAACCGCATTCATAGAGGAAACCAGGTTGCTGACAGTATTGGCACGGGCTTCATCTGTCATCACTTTCCTGTATAACATACCGGGTTGTGTATAGTGGTCAGCATCATTTTCGTTGCGGTCGTAGGTGTCGGCTATGTCTGAATCCAGGTTAAAGGCAGGTTCTTTGAAAGCAGGATCTGCTTCAATGTTGTCGAAACTGTTGGGATAGTAATTTACGCCATTGCCATTGCCATCGCTGCGCATTAAGCCATCACGCATATAATTGAAGATCGGGCAAACAGGCTTGTTTACCGTTATCTGTTCGTAATTGGCTCCCAGACGGTAACGTTGTGCATCAGGGTAGGCCAGTATTCTGCCTTGTAGCATTTTGTCAGGTGAAAACCCGATCCCATCAACGATGTGACCCGGTGCAAAGGCAGATTGTTCTACATCTGCATAATAGTTGGCAGGAATTTCATCCAATACCATTTCACCAACTTCAATTAGGGGATAGTCGGCATGTGGCCAGACCTTGGTGATGTCAAAGGGATTCCATTGAAAGCCTTTGGCTTGTTCGGCGGTCATCAGCTGTATTTTGAGTCTCCATTTCGGGAAATCACCCCGGCCGATGGCCTCAACCAAATCACGTTGGGCATAATCAAGGTCTTTCCCTTTAATGGAGTCTGCTTCTGACTGGGTCAGGGATGTCTTTTCCTGTTGGCTGATGAGGTGGAATTTTACCCATATTTTCTTATATTCTGCATTGATCAACGAAAATGTGTGACTTCCAAAGCCATCCATTTTTCTGTATCCGTCGGGTGTTCCCCTATCGCTGAAAAGGATTAGCACCTGGTGGAGGCTCTCCGGGTTCAGACTAAAATAGTCCCACATCATGGTTGGACTCTTCAGGTTTGTCATCGGATCCCTTTTTTGGGTATGGATAAAGTCAGGGAATTTCTTGGCGTCCTTGATGAAGAACACCGGAGTATTGTTCCCGACCAAATCCCAGTTTCCTCCCTCTGTATAGAATTTTATGGCAAAGCCACGGGGATCACGTTCAGTATCAGCCCCGCCTTTTTCTCCGCCAACGATAGAAAACCTGACAAAGACCCGGCATTGGTTGCCCACTTTGTTAAATATCCAGGCTTTGGTGTATTTGGCAATGTCGGCTGTCACAGTAAATTTCCCGAAAGCACCGGAGCCTTTGGCATGAACCACCCTTTCCGGAATTCTCTCCCTGTTAAAGTGAGCCAGTTTTTCGTGAAGGTAAAAATCCTGTAAAAGGACTTCTCCTCTTTCTCCTGCAGTTAAACTATCCTCATTTTCAAAAAAAGGCTTGCCGGAAGCGGTTGTCAGTTTATTTTTTTTGTTTTCCATATTATTCTCCTTTGTATTCATCCAGATCGTTGTGGTCATCACCACCGATGCTGTAATAGTTGTTTTCTTCGTCTTCGCTACCCAGGTTTTCCTGCTCATCATCCAGTTCTGAACCGGGTACATCCAGGTCGCTCCCCGACATATCATCAGCAAATTCCTGTTCATTGTTCTTTCCTGATGTTGGTCTCGGAACGGCAGTCCTTTTTTTTGTGATGTCCTCGGGGTCTACATCCCCTTCTTTGTGGTATTTGTTGTAGATGTCATCACTGGAAGGATAAAGCGGATAGCCGGGCATATCGTTTTTCCCGGGAATAATCTCTCCTGTATTTTTTGAGGGATTAGTTTTTTCTGGAGATTTCATAGTATATGTATTTGAGGGAGCAAGATAGGATTGCCCGGGATTCTCACTATTACATAGTTTTTGGAAAATCTTGCATAATTCACACATTGAAATTGCTACATATACCTTAGATGGACAGGTTTACGGAATCCAGTTCGCTGTTCATCGCGAGACAACAGATTCTATGTAAAAATTGCTTCACAATTTTACCAGGAATCAGCATACATGGGCTATGCAGAAGATCAAAAGGGATGTGAAAATGAGCCTGGAGTTTTAGCGGGGACTTCTAGAATTGGCCCCTTCTGAGAAACGAGGCTTGACAATTTTATAGATTTCGAACCAGATGATAGAAGCAGCCCCGGCGATGCAGCAGATGGCAAGGTTCAGTAGGCTAAGGCTTTGGAATTGAAATAAATCCAGGAAGAACGGGACATTCAGGATGAGGGCGAGGAAGAAAATGGCGCCACCCACGACCCACAAAACTGCTTTGTTGGGGCTTACTATGATTTGGAAGATATTGGCTGTCCAGGATCTGTTGGACAGGATAATGGCGATGTTGGAAATGATGAGGGTTGTAAATGCCATGGCCCTTACCTCTGTTGCAGCATAATTGTATTTTAAACCGAGGAAATAAATGGTTAAAGTGATTAAAAGAATGCCAAGTCCCTGAAGGCAACTCAGCAGCACTTTTTTACCACCGAAAAAGGGTTCATTGATCAGCCTGGGAGGGCGGTTCATGACATTTTTCTCTTCTTTTTCTGCTTCAAAGATGATAGAACAGGCCGGGTCGATGATGAGTTCAAGGAAAACGATATGTACCGGCCATAGGATTATTGGCAGGTTACCCAGCAGGATAGGGAGCAGTGAAAGGCCGGCAATGGGGACGTGGATCGCAAAGGTATAACCAAAGGCTTTCTGGAGGTTGTCGAAGATCCGTCTGCCCATTTTCACAGCACCTACGATGGAGGCAAAGTTGTCATCCATGAGTACGAGCGAGGATGCTTCACGTGCTACATCAGTGCCTTTTTTCCCCATTGCAATGCCAATGTTGGCTGCTTTTAGGGCAGGTGCGTCATTGACGCCATCACCTGTCATCGCAACAATTTCATCATTCTTCTTGAGGGCATTTACGATTTTCAGTTTTTGTTCCGGGATAACCCTGGCGAAAACGTTGATGCCTTTTATCCTTTCCCGCAGGTCATCTTCACTCATTTCCTCCAGATCTTGTCCGGTGATGCATTCCTTCGGGTTATTCAGGCCAATTTCTGAGGCGATGTGCATGGCAGTAACAGGGTAGTCGCCTGTGATCATGATAACACGGATGCCGGCTTTGTAGCATTCAGCAACAGCTTGTTTTACATTTTTACGGATGGGATCTGACAGTCCGATCAGGCCAATGAATTCAAAATCAAAATCGTGTTGTTTTTCGGGTAGGCCTTGCACCTGGATTGTGGCTTTGGCAACGCCCAATACCCTGAGTCCTTTGGCGGCGAGTTCCTCTACTGCGGCCAGCATGTGTTTTTTCTGTGTGTTGTCGAGGTGACAAAGGTCGAAAATGGCTTCAGGTGCTCCTTTTGTGGCAATGACTTTTTCGGTGCTTTCCCTGAGGGTAAAGACCCTTGACATGGCCAGCAGTTCTTTGGAAAGGGGGTATTCTTTTTCCAGGTTCCAGTTTTTGTGAAGATGCTCTGTCCCTTTGAGGTAGGTGTCGCCCAGGCTGGTGATGGCCTTTTCCATGGGATCGAAAGGATTCACCTGGCTCGAAAGAATTCCATATTCGATAATTTCGTGAAATTCAGGCGGTAGCGTGTGTTCTGTGTCAAGACCAAGGAAATCTTTCCCGTTAAAAAGACTGCTAACTGTCATTTTGTTGAGGGTGAGTGTGCCAGTTTTGTCGGTACAAAGGACAGTGGCCGAGCCCAGGGTTTCTATTGCAGCGGGGTTGCGTGTCAGCACTTTCTGTTTCGACATTCGCCATGCGCCAAGGGCCATGAAAACAGTAAGTATCACAGGAAACTCCTCGGGTAACATGGCCATTGCCAGGGTTATTCCGGCCAGGAATCCATTGACAAGGCTGCCACGGCTGAGGGTGTATCCGATGATAACGAGAATGCAAAGGACAGCAGCCAGGATGCTGAGTTTTTTCACCAGAGAGCCCATTTCTTTTTTAAGCCTGGTGGGTTCCTCTTTTATCCCCTGGAGTGCGTTGCCGATTTTTCCGATTTCTGTGTTTATTCCGATGCTTGTCACCCGGGCAATTCCATTCCCCTGAACGATCATGGACCCGGAATAGACAAAGGGCAGATCATCGCCGCCGGGTTGGATGATTTTTTGTGATTCATCCCACTCAGATTTCCTGACAGGAACGGGTTCCCCGGTCAGGAGAGATTCATCCGCCAATAGATTTACGGAATACAATATAGTTGCATCAGCCGGGACTCTATCTCCTTCCTGCAGAATAATGATATCTCCGGTCACGACTTCTATTCCAGCAATGCGGGTCTCGATGCCATCGCGGATCACCAGGGCTCGCGGACTTGCCATGTCTTTCAGGGCATCAAGGGCTTTTTCAGTTTTCTTTTCCTGAAAAAAGGTAATGCCCATAATGACGAATACGAAGCCAAGCAGCATGAGGCCTTCCTGGATGTCGCCCATGATCATATATAAGCTGCCACAGGCCACCAAAAGAATGAACATGGGCTCTTTTACGACCCCAAGAGCGATGGAAAAAAAGTTTTTCGGCTTGGAGGAGGGAAGGCTGTTGATGCCTTCCTTCTGTAGTTTTTGCTGTGCTTGCTGCGCCGTTAACCCTTGATATTTTTCTGAGGGAATGCTGAGAATCAAATTAGTGTGTTTTTTTGGTAGGAATGATGTAAAGAGGGATCGTTGTGTTATTTAAAACCCTTTCCGTAACACTGCCCACAACAATTTTTTCCAACCATTTCCGACTGTGTGTACCCATCACAATAACATCGGCATGCAATGATTTTGCGGCCATCAGAATAGATTCAGCGGCATCACCATCTTTCACGAGGGTTTGAATGGAGTCATCGCCAAGGTGTTGTTTTGATTTGTCGAGAAAGTGCAAGGAGGCCTTTTTCAATTCTTCGACACTGTTCTGTAGTGGGCCGGGATCAACGTATCCGGTAAACCCCATAATCGGAGAATACTCACGGGTGGAGTAATACACAGGATCCGAGATCACATGCATCAGGATGGTTTCTGCCTGCATTGCCTTTGCTAAAGCATGGCCGGCTTCTGCCACTTTTTGAGCTGTTGGATCATAGTCCAGGGCAATCAATACTTTGGTGATGTTCGTTGTTTTCATGGTTTTATAGCTTATAAATCCATCGATTTGATGGGATCAGACTTCTTGGTATTGCTTCGGTTTTTGTTTGCTGAAAAGATTGTTTAAGGCTAGACTAAGGTACGTCAAAACCGGCTGTTCTGCAAGGATAAATGGAAGAAAATTTGTCTTGGAACCCAATGAAAGCCTCACATGCGTTCCATATACCAATTCAGTTCTTTTTGAAGTTTCTGTTGTGTAAAAATGGCTGTAATGGCTTTTTGAATACGGATAAATGCGGTTTCGCTTTTTACGACATAATCAAAAGCTTTGTGGTGCATACAATTAATCGCCACTTCAATTTTATCCTGGGAGGATAGCATGATAACCGGGATGTCATGCAGGGACTCTTTGATTTTGTCTAGTGTTTCCAGACCATTGATCGCATTTTTGTCAATGCCATCAAGGCAATAATCCAAAATAATTACATCGGGCTCATGCGACAAATTTGCCAGGCATAACTCGCCTGTGGCAAATGTTTCTACATCAAAATCAGTTTCTGCAAGGAACTCAATTTCCAGGGATTTTAAAAAAAGTGCATCATCATCGACCAGGAATACTGTTCTTTTGTTTTCGTTTTTCATGAATTTGAGTCTTTAAGCTTGTTAAATTCATCCTGCAGTTCATGGCAAGCCTGTGTACAGATGTTCCCTATCTTGGTTACCATGTCATGAATGATCTCAGATTGTGATTGTGTGCCGGCGTATTCCTGTACTTTTTTTGCCATATTTTCAAAATCAATGCTGATTCCCATAATGGAGAATGATGGAATCATCTTATGAACAGCAGCATGCAGTGAATTCCAGTCTTTGTCGGAAAAGCCTTTGTGCATGGCAGTGATTAGGGTAGGTGTTTGTTCCAGGTATAATGCTATCATTTCCATCATCAGTGCCGGATTTGATTTTGTACGGTGGGTGAGATAATCCAGGTCAATGCATTTAGATTTCTGGTTTACTACTGGTTCGTCTGTTTCAGTATCCTTAATGGAGCTGGGTTTTTTGACCAGGTTTACGATTTTGTTGTATAGTATTTTTTCATCGACAGGTTTTGCAATGTAATCGTTCATCCCAACTGCTTTGCATTTGGCTAAATCGACAGTGGTAACATCAGCTGTTAGTGCAATGATAGGAATCTGGGACTGCATTTGTTTTCGGATGTATTCTGTTGCCTCAAAGCCATTCATTTCAGGCATTTGAAGGTCCATCAGGATAATGTCGTAGGTGTTGGTTTCTAATTTTTCGATGGCAATTTTCCCATTTGAGGCAATGTCCCTTTCGAAGCCGAAATCATCCAGCAATGTTTTCATCAGGAGTTGGTTGAGGGCGATGTCTTCCACGACCAATACGCGTATGTTTTTGTTTTCTATGTCCAGTTCTGCCACGTCAATGGCTATTTCAGCATCTTCATCTGTTTTCTGGAAGGTTAAAGTAAAGCTGAAATTAGAGCCTTCATTGGTTTTGCTGCTTACCTGGATTTTTCCACCCTGAGGTTCTACCAGCTGTTTTACAATGGCCAGGCCTAATCCTGTTCCTCCATATAACCTGGAGGTAGTACTGGAGGCCTGTTGGAAATTTTCGAAGATATTTTTTATTTTACTTTCCGGGATTCCAATTCCAGTGTCGATTACAGCGAATTCTATGGTGGCATTTTCTTCATCCTCTGCGATCATCCTGACACTGACGGTGATTTTGCCTGTTGTGGTGAACTTAACGGCATTGCTCACCAGGTTGAGGATGATCTGGTGTAATCGAACAGGATCCCCGACGAGAACCTCAGGTATGTTTCTGTCATATTCTTTGACAAGCACGAGGTTTTTTTCCTGGATTTTCGTCTCGAAAAGATGCAGCATAGCCGAAATGGAAAGCGCCAATTTAAAGGGAGTTTTCTCAAATGTCATCTTTCCGGCATCAACTTTGGCCAGGTCGAGAATGTCATTGATCAACACGATGAGGGCATCCCCACTAAGTTTTATCGCCTGTAAATATTCTTTTTGCTTTGTGCTAAGGTCTGTTTTGAGCAAGACTTTTGTAAACCCGATGATGGCATTCATTGGGGTACGGATTTCATGGCTCATGTTAGAGAGGAACTGTTGCTTTGCCTTCACAGCATCTTCGGCGATTCTGGTGGCATTTTCGGCTTTGATTTTCGCTTCCTCGGCAATGGCGGTAGCCAATTCAGCAAACACCATCGCCTCGGTGAGTTCTGTTTCTATTCTTCTTTGTTCTGTGATGTCGCGCGCCACAATGACAACCCCCAGTACATTCCCCAATACATCTTTGTACACGGATCCATTAAACAAGACTTCTGTGAGTTTCCCGTCTTTGTGACGCAGTGTTAGCGGAGAATCACTAACAGAACCTTTGTCAAAAACTTCTTCATAGACTTCACGGGCTTTTTGGGGTTCAGTAAAATAATCGAAAAAATGAGTTCCGGTGAGATGCTCACGTGATAAACCCGTGATGTTAGCCAGGGCTTCATTCATATCGGTAATCTTGCCTTGGGTACTGATGGTAACCAGGGGGTCCAGGCTGGCTTCAATCAGGCTGCGCGCATATTGCGATTCATGTTTATTTTTTAAATCCATATCATTGCGGTTTAAGCTAAATTGCTCTCCTCAGGTAGATTTGAAAATTGTCCAATTTCTTCCAGTGGGCTGCGTCTTTTATCTTTGAGTTTTTTAAAGTGGGAAGGTGATAGCCCGGTGACTTTTTTGAATTGGTTAGAAAGGTGGGCTACACTGCTGTAGTTCATCATATATGCGATTTCTGTAATGTTTAACTCATCATAGATAATTAGTTCTTTGATACGTTCTATCTTATGCGAAATGATGAATTGCTCAATGGTCGTTCCCTGGACTTCGGAGAACAGATTGGCCAGGTAAGTATAATCATGATGTAGTTTTTCACTCAGGAAATCAGAAAAATTGGTCTTAATGGCATCATTGGTGTGATGAATCAACTCAACAATTGCATTTTTGATTTTTTCAATCAGTACTGCTTTTTTGTCATCCATGAGCTTAAGCCCAGAATTGAGCAAAGCATGGGTAAGCTCATCCCTTTGGGAATTTGTCAGCTCTTCCATGATCTCCACTTCCCCCAGGTCAACAACAATGAAGTGAAGGCCCAGGTTTTTCAATGCCTCCTTCACTGCCATTTTGCAACGGGCGCTCACCATGTATTTAATATATAACTTCAATTTGTTTGGGTTTTACACTAATGGACACAAATTTGGATCAAAGTGTGACATCCGGTGTTACACAATTAAATAAATAAGTTACATAATTCACACATCCGTATTTGGTTAATATGAATAATGAAGATAAGTATTGAGGTACTTTTCTTTTAACAACTTCTAATATCAAGCTTTCTTTTTTATAATGCTGAGCAAGGGTTTAATTTTCAACATGGAAGGCATGGTATCTCCCAACAAAAAACCATAAGGCTTTAAGGCTTCAATGTTGTCGCAAATGAGTTTTACAATGGCCAGCAATGGGATTGAAAGGAACATGCCTGTAATTCCCCACAAGGCATTTCCTGCCAGGACCACGATAATTGAAAACAGGGCATTGATTTTTACTTTGGAAGCGACAATCTTAGGTACGATGTAGTTGTTGTCGACCAGCTGTATGAAATAATAGGCAGCCAATACATAAATGGCATACCAGGCAGTGGATTTTGTGACCACGGCCACCATCATCGGCAAAGCTACAGCCACCAGGCCGCCGATATAGGGTATCACGTTGAGCAAAGCACCAATGATGCCCAGTATGATGGCATAATCGATACCCAATATCAGGAGCGCTGTGGTGTTTAATGTCGCGACAATGACTGCTTCAATCAGCAATCCGATCAGATAGCGTTGAATGACAGTTTTAACCTGGGTAATGATTTTGTTTACCTGACTTTGTTCAGCGGGGCCAAACAAGCGATGGATAAATTCAATCAGGATGGGGTGATAAAACAGGATCAGGAAGACATAAACCGGCAATAAAAACAAGACAACAAGGCCACTGCCGACAACAACAATCGTTTGTCCGAGTGCCGCACTGCTGGTGTTGACGATTTCTGATTTGGTTTTTGTAATCCATGCCTGAATCTGTTCAGGGTTGATGTCGAGATAGCCTGAAGCACTGGTAACACTTTGATTAAGTAAGGCAGTAAATTTGTCGACAAGGCTTGGCCAGGATTCACTAAACATGCTGATCTGGGAGAACAAAAGCCCGACAAAAGCCGCAATCACGACAAATGTCAGGGCCAATGTTAAAGTTATTGCAAGAATGCGATTCAGCTTTCTGCGCACCATGAAGTTGACAACCGGATGCAAAACGATGGCAATAAAGACTGCCAGAATAAGGGGTACAATAATTTCCCTGGCAATGTATAACATTGCCGCAAAGGCAAATAATCCGATGAGCAGGATACTTGCCTTTGCATACAATGGTAGTTTAAAGTCTTTTCCGATCACAGCGATGGTGTTGTTGAAAATGGGATAGGATTCTTCCCCGGCAAGGATTGCCGGTTGTTGTACTGGAATCCCTGCCAATCGGGCTATTTAACGTTTTTGATGCTTAAGTCCTTAACAGCCTTGCCCAGTTCGTCCATGTCATGGTTGAATTCTGTTTTAAAGCTTTGCCATTTGTCTTTTCCGTCGTCATTGAACTCATCAAGTTTCTTTTTCATTTCGGTATTCTTTTGTTCAAGTGCAGCTATTTTCTGCTCATACAAGGCTTTGCTTTCTTTTTTCTCTTTGGCAATTTTTAATTTGAACTCAGCAATGTACTTTTCATTCGCACTGATTTTTTCGGCTGATTCTTTTTTGAATTGTACCACTGAATCTATTCTGGCTTGTGTAAGTTCCTGGTTTGCTTCGACAACATTGTTGTTTGCATCCTGCACATTTTCCTGTGCATTTTCGACTTTTTTGGCTGAGGATTGACAGCCTGTTGACATTGTTCCCGCGATCAGGGCTGTGATGGCAAGGGTAAACATTACTTTTTTCATTTTTTTGATATTGAGTTTAAGGTTGTTTTGAGCGAATCTCAGTTAGCGTTCTTCCCGGTGATTATGTTGAGATTAATGCATGTCAATATGATCGGGATACAATGCAAAGTAAGGTAGCGCCTCCTTGTTTTTCATTACACAATTCTGTCGAATTATTACATCATTCACACATTGTCTGGGATAATGTAAAATAAAAAGAGAGGCTGACTTTAAAATAAAGTTCAGCCTCTCTTTTTTGTTATTGTATAGTTATTGAGTGATCACCAGGCGCTTGTTGATTGTCCTGGTCTGAGTTGTTCCTGCATAAATCAGGCAGACGGTATAAACCCCAGGAGGGAGAGAATTTGCGTTGAAAGTCACTGTATTCTGACCTGATTCCTGGTTCTCGTTTACCAGTGTTGACACTGTTTTTCCGAGGATGTCGCAAACTGATAAAGTGATTTTGCAACGCTCAGGAAAAGAATAAACGATTTGGGTAATCCCTTTGGAAGGGTTGGGGTATATAGAAACATTTTCCATGGAGGACGCTATAAGGAGACGCGGTGTGATAAGATCGATGTCCGGAATAATTTCCCCTTCAGTATTTGTGATTTCGCTTCCATTCCCGAGGCTTAGCTGAATGGCATCTTCCCTGAAGTTTTCAGGATTTTTTACCATGAAGCTAATTTTCAGCAAGGATTGACTGCTTTCCATCGTGAGGGTATTTGTGTTGAACCACGCAATTCTCAGGATGCCGTTCTCTGCTTTATATACCAGGGTTCCCTGATCCTGATCTGAGATTTTTACCTGCATGACTTCCAGCATTGCTGCTGGATAGTTTATCACCAGCGAAATTGCCGCAGTTTTTTCGTTTAAAGCCGTCGTAATTGGGATTTCAAGTATGCCTGCAGATTGAATTTCCAGGCTTCCTTGTGTAATTAGATTCACTGTAGATGCATATCTTGCAGTGCCTGGTTGGAAGCTTCCGTTTACATCCCCAAAACACAAGGCTGGGATATCTGCAATAGCATTTGTGTTCATAATGTTCACTGATGGGGCCTGAAATGCCCAATCACCTGAAGGGAATGTCTCAATGAGGTTGACAAACCTCTTTGCTACGAGGAGTGCATCTGCTGCATTGACATAGGAATTTGCATTGACGTCGGCTGCCTTGAGGTGAAGGTCTGTAAGGCTGGTAAGCTGCGTAAAATGACGTGCAATTAGCAAAGCATCTGCCGCATTAACACCACCCAGGGGCCTGGAAGAAATGACATTGAGCCCATAGTGTCCAGGAGTAAGATTATCGAAATGATAATATCCACTCTCATTGGTAGATACACTGCCTACTGTCTGATTGTCAAGTTTCAGATAAACCATGTCATTCGACATGGGAGAATTGGCAACGTTTTGATAGTTCACATGGCCGCTAATGGAATATACAGGTAAGGGGAGGCAATCGATTACGTTGACGATGCTTGTTCCGCTTCCGTAATTGACACAGAAAGAGTCATTTACATAGAGCAGTGTATAGGTTGTTGTATGCATGGGATGTACATACACAGGGATGGGGTCACAGATGCTGTCGCCAACCACAATGATGCTATCGCCTGTTGAAAGGGTAAAGGAAAATGGTCCGGTTCCTGCAGTGGTATTAAACCAAAGCAAAGTGGAATCGCCTGCACATATCGTGGTGTTTCCGTACACCAGGGTGGCTTCAGGTCTTGGATGAATCGTGACAACAGCATAGCTGTCCATTTCAATGGTACAACCATTGACATCAGTGGCAGTAACAGTGTACAAACCTGATTGTGTAATGAGTCCAAAGTCAAGAATACCACCTGTTCCGGGGATGTTGTGAAGCAATGTATTGTTCAGCCAGACATGGTACATAACACCTTGTTGTGAACCATCCAATCCGACGAATACATCAATACAACCAAAGCAACATTCTCCTCCGCCTGTCGTCGTATAGACTTTGGGGCCAGGTAAAGCATTGACCTGTGCTGCACCATACATCATGGCATTACAATAGGTATCGGGGTTCAGTGCTTTGATATAATAATTGCCGGGGACATTGAAGTTTCCGAAGTTGAGCGCCTGACCTGTGCCTGTAAGTGGTGATCCAACAGCATTCCCATTGAGTTCAAGCTGGTATTGAGTACCAGGTGTTGAGCCGCTGAGGCCAATAATAACACCGGGGCTTCCAGGACAAAAATTGCCGCCACCTGTTATGATAAAATATGGGATTGCATTGACGATAACTGAGGCTAGTCCGGAGGTTGTGCCATTAAGTCCGCTGGCATCTGTAATAGAAACCAGACTATAATTGGTCGAAACCAAAGGTTGAACTTCTACGGTATAATAACTGCTCATAATCCCGGAAATGCTGAAAGTTTGAACTCCATCGGTATACTGAAAGGAGTAGGGAGGCTGACCGGTAAATGTAAATAGCAAGGTGGCATAGCCATCCAGGCAAATCGTTGTATTACCCATGATATAGGCTGTTGGGGGATTCAGGATGTTGACAATTAACCATGCTGTTGCACAAATGCTGGAGCCGTCTGGTAAGAGGCAACAGCTTTGGTATAACAAACTGTCGGTGCCTACAAAACCGGCCTGGGGGAAAATGTTGAAAACACCGGGTGTAGTGCTGAGTACAGCAGTGAAATGAAGCGCGGGTGTCACAATCGTAATGTTGTTACAATTTGCAGCGGCTCCGCAGCTGAGGTCATTGGCAGCAACGTTTGTTGTGGCAGGGATGTTGGCAGGAAGTACGACATAGTCATTGAGTGCGATAAGCTGGCAAAGTACGTTCACTTGCTGAATGCAAGTAGCTGTATTGCCATGAACATCGGTTACAAGCCAGTTGATAAGGGTAGTCCCAATCGGGAAAATACCACTTGCATTCGCATTTCCTGTAAATGAATTTGTAATGCTTGCGATTCCACAATTGTCTGTTGCAATCATTGCAGGAATTACAACATTATTAGTGCCGGTAATGGTAATATCAACCGGACAAATAATGTCAGGTGGCTGGTTGTCAACAACGATGACCATTTGCGTGCAGATGGATGAATTCCCGCTGGCATCAGTGGCTAGCCAGGTGACGATGGTATTGCCATATCCGAAAATGGAAGGGGCATTGTTTGTCAGGCTTGCCAGGGCGCAATTGTCTGAACTCTGCGGTGTTCCGGGGAAAACATTGGATGCTGTACATTGGTCTGGATCTGTGTTGATGGTCATTGTTGGCAAACAAATGATCACTGGCGCGATGTTGTCGGTAATCATTACAAGCTGATCACAGCTTACTGAGTTTCCGGAAGCATCGGTGGCAGTCCAGGTGACGGTTGTTGTTCCTACAGCATAGGTGAGAGGGGCATTGTTGAGCAGTGTTATCCCTGTGCAATTGTCTGTGGCTTGCGGATTGCCGAGGTTGATGCCGGAAGCTTCGCAGGCATCGGTATTTACATTGGCTATAACATTCGCAGGACAAATAATTACAGGAATTTCATTGTCGATGACCATAATTGTTTGGATGGAACTTCCTTTGTTACCGGATCCATCGGTAGCAGTCCAGATCACAGTATTTAATCCTTTAAAAAAGGTAACAGGTGCATCATTGCTGAGTATCGTCCCGCTGCAATTGTCTGTTGCTGTAGCAGCACCCAGGATAACATTGCCTGCAAAGCAATTCCCGGGATCGTTTAATACTGTCAGATTTTGTGGGGCAACAATGACAGGTGACACGGTATCTATAATTGTTACCGTGAATTGACAACTTGAGGATTGGCCACCGGCATCTGCAATTGTATAAGTTACAAGGGTGATGCCTTTGTTAAAGTTTAAGCCATTGGCTGTTCCGGTGCCTGAAGCAAATGTTGCTCCGCTGAGGGAAAAGCTCAGGCTATTCGAAGGACAATCTCCGGAGATAATTGCCGAAATATTGTTGACGACAGCTGAGCATACTTCAGGGTCTGTGGCCTGGCTGAGGTTTTGCGGACAAGTAAGTGTAGGCAGTGCTGAATTATTGAGGGCTGCATTCAGGGATGTCGCGATGGGCAAACAGCTTCCGCTGACAACCACATTGTAATCAGTGGCGATGTCTGAAAGGCTGAATGGACTAATGCTGAGCATCGAAGTTGTGACTCCGCTGATGGCTCCACCATCTGTTAGCAGCGTACTTCCTCTGTACCATTGGTATGTGAGTCCGGTGCCGCTTGCAATGACAGAAAAGCTCACACTACTACCTACACAGGCAGTCTGGCTGGCAGGGCCTGAAGTAATTGTGGTTGCAGCATTCATTCCAATAGTGACAGAATTGGAATGCTGACAGCCATTCAGGTCGGTTTCAGTAACAGTATAAATTGTAGTTGTTGTTGGGCTAACTGTAGGGTTGGCCATTGTGGAGGTAAAGCCCGAAGGAGCTGCGCTCCAGATATAGGTACTGCCTGTTACAGCTGTTGCACCGAGCTGGGTACTTGCATTCTCGCAAATAGAAATACTGCTTCCTGCAATGGCTGCAGGCAGCGGGTTGACAGTGACAACAATATGATTTGATGTCACGCTGCCAAAGGCATTGGTGTTGGTAACGAAATAATCGCCGCCCGTGCTTACAGTAATTGTTGCAGCAGTAGATCCGGTATTCCATACGCCACCCAGGTTTCCGGAGAGGGTGACACTTCCACCAATGCAGAATGATGTTGGACCACTGGCTGTAATGATGGATGGAATTGGGAGTAAGCTCACATTGACAACATTGTTGTGCAAAGCAATTGCTCCTCCACGTGAAAGACCTCTGCCAAACAGGGAGGCACCTTCTAGCAGTGTAATTGCACCATTGGCAACCAAAGTGCCTCTGAAAATGGAGCCATCACCCAGAACGAATTGTCCGTTGACCTGCCAGTAGACATTAGAAAGCGAAGCAGCATTAATTAAAAAGACGTTGGTAAATGTGCTGGTTGTAAATGCTCCATCGATTTTGAAAATAAACAAGGCATTGGGATCGCCCTGGCCGTCGAGGGTCAGGTCGCCGTTTAAAATGGAGGCAGCACCCAGACAATAGACATTGGGTGTTAAAACCTGGTTGTTGCCAAGGGTAGTTCCGATGACAGCGCCACAGGTCACTGTGCCGAGATTGCTATAAGCAACATCAACATCAATGGCCGCTTGTGCAGAAACAGGATCGGCAACATGGATTTGTCCAAGGACAGTTCCCGGAGGGAAACCGCTGAAGGCACCAACATTGGTGCCGAGATCTCCAGTGACATTTGTTGCACCAGTATTGCTAAAAGCCCCCACTGCTGTAAAGAGCGCAAACCCTGATGTAGTGCCTAAGGCAGGTGCCTGGCCGTAATTGATCTTTGGAAAAGATATCAGCAAAACGGCTGCGAAAAAAAGCAGTAATCTATTTTTCATTTTAGTGGTATTTATGTTGTGAATTAATTTTCACTTGACACAGTGAAGGTATGCTGAGGGAAGGGCGGGGGTGTTACACAATTTTGGATTTTTCTTGCATAATTCACACCTGAAAAAAACGCCACCCATTTTTTTGTGGGTGGCGTTTTCAATTAGTTTTTAGAAATTACTTTCGGTATAATCGTAAATTCTGTACGTCGGTTTTTCTGATGTTCGGTTTCTTTGCAATCCGAAACCACTTCTCCTTCACCCGCGCAGTCATTGACAAGTTGGGTCTCTCCATATCCTTTGCCATAAATCCTTTCCGGTTTTTTGATCCTGGACTGGATGTAGGCAGCGGTAGATTTCTCCCGATTGTTTGACAATATCTGATTGTAGGCCATAGTTCCCCTGGAATCTGCATGGGAGCTTAATTCAACAATCATGTCGGGATTTTCATTCATCATTTTGACAATTTTATCCAGTTCTGTGGCAGCATCCGGACGGATGTTGAATTTGTCAAGGTCAAAATAGATGGTTTCATCAAAGACAAATTTTACGGGTGTAAGAATAGGTTTGCCGGTAACAACTGAGATTTCTTCTGCTTTTAAGGGGACAATCTCGGCATTTTTCAGCATGTTGACATTGGCATTTACAAGGTATTCTTTGACAGCGGTATTCACTGTTGTTTCTCCTGCGACATAGTTGTCTTTCTTCCCAATGATTGTATAAGTTTTGTTAGCATCAACAAGGAAGCTAAAGGTACCATCGGCTTTGGAAGTTGTTGAATCGAGGGCTTGGTTTTTGTCGTCAAACAGGCTGATCCTGGTATCAGGCACAGGGCTTCCGTCCTGGTCTTTGGCAATGCCTTGAATCTTTTTTCCGATATCCAGCATCTTCAATAAGTCGACGGAATAAATGTCATCGCCGCCGCTTCCGCCGGTTCTGTCGGAAGTAAAATAACCCAGATTCAGTTTGTCATCAACAATGGCTGCATAGTCATTGTATTGTGTGTTTAAGGGAGCACCGGCATTGGATACTTTTCCAAATGCAGCACCATCCATTGCACAATAAAAGACATCCAATCCGCCCAGACCAAAACGACCGTCGGAGGTAAAGAACAAAACCCCATTGGTTTCTTCTACAAAAGGAAACATCTCATCGCCTTCCGTATTGATTTTGTCGCCAAGGTTTTCTGCAACGCCCCAGGCTCCGCTTGTTGTTTTGCTGATCCTGTAAAGGTCTGCTCCACCAAAACCACCCGGCATGTCACTGGTAAAATATATGGTGCTACCATTGGCTGAAAGCCAGGGTTGACCAACAGAATAGCCATTGTTATTTAGAACAAAGGCAGTTGGGTCCGACCATTTGTCGTTGGCTAAAGTTCTGAATTGTATCTGGAGTTCAACAACATCGTCGGCACTCCTGTCATTGTAATTGTTTCTGGTAAAGGCCAACATGTTGCCATCTTTGCTGAAAGAAGCAGGGCCGTCATGCATTTTCCCGTTCAGCGCTTTGTCCAGTTGCCTGGGATTTTTCAGCTGACTACCCTCTACTGTTGCAACATACATATCCCAATAGGGTTTGCCGGTCCAGTTGTAGTTGCGTACTACCATTTTGGTTTTTGACTTTGTGGAGGCAAAGACGATGCTGTTTTTGTAATAGCTGGGACCGAAATCCAGGGCTGATGAATTGACAGCCTGGTGGTTGATTCTGAATTTGCCGTCATCAGCCAGCAGTAAGGGAAGCTTTACACCCGATGAGACAAAGTCCTGGGCCCTTAAATCTAAAGGCTTTAGCAGGGAGAACTTATTCATCATGGCATTGGATTCCTCGTATTTCCCATTGGATTTTAGCACCATGGCATAGTTGTAATAATCTTCAGCAACAAGTCCTGAAGATGTCATGATGTTTTTGGCATACACTTCTTCCGCCTTGACATTCTGTCCAAGCTTTTGATAACATTCGGCAAGATGGCGTTGGCCGTCCGGACTCAGGTTTTTGGTGTGGGTATAGGTGTTGATGGCTTTGTCGAAGGAGTAATTAAAGGCATATTTGTCTCCTTTCACTTCTTTTCTGGTCTTCTCCTGTGCCGATGCATTCACGCAAATCAGCACGAAGGCAATCATCATTATGCATATATTTTTCATGTCTTATTTTTGTTGATTGAATTAAAAATTCCTCGGAGAATGAATTTGTTTTTTGTCAGAAAAGATGAAATCGTATCTTAACATCAACTCATGACTCCCACCATTGTATTTTGCTGAGTTTAAGCCATAGGACCAGTCATAAGAGTAGCCGATATGAAATTGTTCAGTAATGTCGAGGCCCACTAAGCCGCCAACAGCATCACCTGTGCGAAACATAGCCCCAACCAAAAGCTTTTTCATGATGACAAAAGAGGCTGTAAAGTCGGCCTGGATTGGTGCCGCAGTGGTTGCTTTTATAAGTGTTGTTGGTTTAAAAGCAAAGTTGTCGCTGATGTTAAAGAGCGCGCCGGCAATGAAGAAATAATGGCGTTGTTCTTTGCCTATTAAAGTACTTCCGTCAGGTAGATTCTTGACAGAGAATTTGTTCTCTAACAAATAGGGTACAGAAATGCCGGCATAGAAACGTTCCCTGGAATAGTAAGCACCAAACCCAAAATTGGGCGTGATGCGATTTTTAACATTGTACTGGAAGGCTGGATCACTTTGTTGATCCAGGTCAAGGGCATTCAGGTCAGCCTGGTAGATATTGGCTCCACCACTCAACCCAAAGGCCAATTTAGAATTCTCGGTCAGCTTGATTCTGTAGGCATAATAGGCAGCAACAGAAGTGTTGTTGGTAGGCCCGATTTTGTCGTTGGCTACGGCCAGTCCAACACCAACATGCTCGTTGATGATGGGTGAATGGGCTGTAATCGTTTGTGTTACCGGGGCTCCTTTAAATCCAACCCATTGGGTACGGTGGAGGCCTGTAATTGTTAGCGCATCTCTGCTTCCGGCATAGGCCGGATTGATTACTAAGGTATTGTTCATATAATGCGTGAACATTGGTAATTGCTGGGCATTTGAGCTCAGTCCTCCCAGGGTAAAAGCCAGAACAATTAGTATTTTATGAAGTGTTTTCATCTTATTTATTTGCTTTATTTTGTTAGTATTTCAATCCTTATTTGTTGAGAAAAATTGTTCCTTTAAACACACCGGAACCATTCCCTAAATCAAGTACATAGAAATATGTACCAACAGGTAATTCATCTCCGCCAAAGCGTAAACCAATCACGCATTTCCCATCCCAGTTATTCAGGTATGGAGTGGCTTCGAAAACTTTATCTCCCCAACGATTGAAAATCGTTATTGAATTGTCAGGATAGCTGTCAATTCCCCTGATGACGAAGAGATCATTTGTGCCATCGCCATTGGGAGAGAATCCTTCTGGTATTTTGAATTCAGTGATGACAACAGTGATCTGGTCTGAGGCTGATGGACAGGTATTGCTTGTGACAACCAAAGTATAGACTCCTCCATCACCGGCCGAAGCTTCTGTGATCACAGGATTCTGTAATGTAGATGTAAAGCCATTGGGCCCGCTCCACTGATAAGTACCACCCGCAACAGTTTGCGCTGTCAGATTTATTGAAGCACCCGCTGTAACCGGGGAATTGCTGGCTGCAATGGCAATGGGGTCAGGATAAACCAAAAGGGCAACAGCAAGGGAATTAAGGGCAGGAGCACAATCACCTGTAACAATCACATAATAATCAGAAGACGCATCTGTGAGGTTTACCGGGTTTATTGTCAGGATCGCAGTTGTTGCTCCTGAAATATTACTCCCATTGGTTAAATTCGTGCTTCCTCTTCTCCATTGGTAGCTTAGGTTAGTACCACTTGCAAGAACTGAGAAACTAACAGCACCTCCGTCATTACACATTGCTACAGATACAGCTTGCGTAAGAATGACAGGTGCCGTGTTGACGTTCAGCGAAACATTTGCAGTGGTAACAGCTGGTGAGAAAGTACCACTCACAACAACATTATAATTTGCAGCTGCATCAGCAAGGCTTACAGGATTGATCGTAAGTGTTGCAGAAGTAGCACCAGAGATGTTCCCACCATCGACGAGGTTCGTTGTCCCTTTTCTCCACTGGTAGGTAAGTCCGGCACCTGTTGCAACAACAGTAAAGCTAACAGAACTTCCGGCACAAACTGTTTGATTTGTGGGAGCTGTAACGATCACCGGAGAAGTATTTACATCAAGGGTAAGCATGGCAGAAGTGACAGCAGGAGAACAAGTCCCTGTAATCACAACATTATAATTTGCAGCAGCATCAGTTAAATTCACTGGGTTTAATGTCAGGGTAGCTGATGTTGCACCTGAAATATTGCCACCATCAACTAGATTGATGAGGCCTTTTCTCCACTGATGAGTGAGTGCAGTACCTGTTGCAGCAACGCTAAAACTAACTGAGTTGCCTGCACCTGCAACCTGGTTGACAGGCTGGGTAACAATGACCGGCGCTGTTTCAACAAATAAGGTTACATCATTTGAAGTTACTGCAGGAGGATATGTTCCTGTAACAACGACATTATAATTGCTTGCAGCATCTGTTATTCCAACAGGGTTGATGGTCAGTGTTGCTGTGTTAACACCGGAGATGTTGCCACCATTGCTAAGGTTTACGATACCTTTTCTCCACTGGTATGTCAGGCCATCACCGTTAGCAATCACAGAGAATGTGACTGAAGTTCCGACGCAGGCTGATTGATTGACAATGGCTGTAACAATGTTGGGTGAATTGCTGATCACCAAAGAAACATTGTTGGCTGTGGCATTGGGTGAACAACTACCTGAGACAACAACATTATAATCGGAAACAGCATCAGAAATATTTGCGGGATTGATCGTCAGGGTAGCTGTATTTGCACCGGAGATGTTACCGGTATTAACCAGATTAATTGTTCCGATTCTCCACTGATACGTAAGGCCGGTTCCACTGGCAATCACAGTATAACTTACTGAACCACCGGCTGTTGAAACCTGATTGATGGGTTGTGTAAGAATTAC
>Ga0247840_10003047_pt1 | contig 28929 bp, 28 predicted proteins | sample LaCruzMarch2015__FD_192404 | JGI IMG/M metagenome (GOLD analysis project Ga0247840, IMG submission 192404) | Freshwater microbial communities from meromictic Lake La Cruz, Castile-La Mancha, Spain - LaCruzMarch2015_17m | ecosystem: Environmental > Aquatic > Freshwater > Lake | place: Spain...
CTCGTTCCATTCTTCGCTTTGCTCATCACTCCACTCCTTTTCTCTCTATTTTTTGTATATTTCTTTGAGAAATGAGTGCATTGGATATTTATAGCGATGCACAAAATGTATTATACTCTCTACGTAATTTTCATCATAGTACTTGTATTTTTATAAAAATATGTATTATATTAGTAATAAAAATATTTTTTTAATATTTTTGTCACTTTTTATTATTTATTTCGTTATATATAAAGAGATTTTAATTTTTAATTATATTATTATGAAAAATTCTTATATAAAACTTTATACTAGTTTTGCATTTATTGCATTATTAACAATGTTTACTGTGTGAGATACTTTTGCCGTTATAGCCGTTCCTGAGGATCCAATTGTTGTGGAAGATACATCTATTATTGATAAATTGAATGATTCAGATGTAAAAAAATTAGATTATGATTTTAATTTAAAATCTTTTGAGAGTTGTGATTGACTTGAAAAAGTTATGTGAAATTATATCAAAGATTACTGGAAAAATAATAAAGATAAATGGTCATATCCAGTAATGTATAGAAATAGTGGATGAATGGAATTAGATGGGGTAATGGACGAAAAATCAGTAACTAGTGAAGTTGCAGAATCAGTTTCACCAGCTGTTTCATGATCTGATAATCAAGATTATTCAAAAACAAATATCCAAGTAGAATGAGTTGATGAATCAGATATAGTTAAAACAGATGGAAAATATATTTATTATTATAATGATTCGGATAAATATGTTTACATAGTAAAAGTGTGAAAGTTAGAGATAGTAAAAAAGATAAAACTTCCAAGTAGTTTTTATAGTCCAGTTTTGTATATTTGATGAAATAGATTAATAATTGTTTCAAGTGGTTATAATGATTCAGATTATACGGCAATTGGGTATTGGATAAATAGAAATTCAAAAACATATACTATAGTTTTTGATACAACAAATATTAATAGTCCAATTTTATCAAAATTATATGTGTCTGATTGAGATTTAACAAAAACAAGAAAGATTTGAGACTATCTTTATGTAGTTAGTAATAATAATTTTTCTATACCTTATTATGGTTTTAAATCAATAGATGATATAGAGCTTGATTCTTCAAAATTATTACCAAAAAAAATTGATATAAGTAAAACGAGTGATAAATCTGAACAAAATTTATCTCTATGATGAAAAAAATTACCATACAATATTACATCATGAGATATTGCTAATTGTGATGATATTCAGTATGTATTGCCAGATGTAGAAACTTTGAAACAATATGACTTTAATCCTTCGTACAATATAGTTTCTATAATTGATACAAATCATACAGATAAAAAAGTAGAGACAAAAGTAATAGCATGATCTAATGATGAAATGTATATGAGTATGAATAATTTATATTTGACTTCATATATGTATCAATCATATAATTTCAGTTGTCCTAAGTGAGTTTTTTGTATGATGCCATGGTATTCTAGATGAACTAACACATTAGTTCACAAACTAAACATTGATTGAAATAGTTTAAAATACCAGAATTCAACCATAGTTCCTTGATCTCCTTTGACTCAATATTCTATGGATGAGTATAAAACAGATTTTAGAATATTAACTTTGACTAATAACTGGAATCCTACATGAAATGATAGTCACACAGATTTATATATTTTAGATAAGGATTTAAAACTTAAATGAAGTTTAAAAAATATATGAAGTGGGGAACAATTTAAATCTAGTAGATATATATGAGATAAATTATTCTTGGTTACATTTAAACAAATAGATCCATTGTTTGCTGTAGATGTTTCAAATTCTTCAAAACCAGTGATATTAGGTGAATTAAAAATACCTTGATATAGTACATATTTACATCCATATGATGAAAATCATTTGATTTGATTATGATATGATACTACAGAAAATCAATGGTGAGGAACTATTAATAATTGATTAAAAGTTGATTTGTACGAAATCAACTATGATAAAAAATGCGGGGATTCTTGATTAACAGCACAAGAAAAGAAGGATTGTGATTCATGAGTTAATAAGTGAATAATTGTTAAACAACAATATTCTTACACATTATGAGAATATGGAAGTTATTCAGAAGCACTTGATAATCCTAGAATGTTTATGTGGAAAGCTAATAATAATAAATTATTCTTACCAGTAACTTTATACAATAATTATCCAAGTGACATATATAGACATAAAGATTTTTTTCAAGGTTTAGTTACTATGACTATTGATGAAAAAACATGAATAAAAGAGAATTATAGAATTTCTCATTTAGATGCATCAAATGCAGAGTCAGAAAGAAATAAAGAGTGTTTATCATATTGAAAAAATAATATAGAAAAAAAATGTGTAAAACTTATATGATGATGAGAATATTGTCAAGACACAGATTATACATATGTACCTACATATTGTTATGAAGACTCTACAGTTTGAGAATATATAGCCTCAAAAACATGGAATTATTCTAATAGTTTTATAAAAAGAGCTATTTGGTCAGGCGATAGTGTTTATACTATTAGTAATAATATGATAAAAAGTTCAAATATTAATACTGGTTCAAATTTATGAATAATTAAAATAGGTAATTAATATATTGATTAAAAAAGTAAAAAATAATTTAAAAGATGATTTCTATATCTTTGGAAATCATTTTTTTTGTTAAAATTTAGATTATGCCTGCCTTTTATTTGTAGTATATAAAAATATAAATAATTCAATTTGATTTATTATTATTATTTTATATAATCTCTGCCAACTTTTTAAATAGTTTTATTTAGTTTTAAAATATATAATTATATAAATAATGTATAAAGTTTTAATAAGGATTTGAATTTTAATTTTTCTAAATTTATTTGCATTTTTGTTTCTTTGAGCTATACTTTGAGCAATTTTTTGAAGAAAAGAGTTCTTTTTTATAATTTGTGTAACTATTTCTATTATACCACTTACTATGATTATGTTTTTTGAAATCAAAAAAACTACTAATCAATTTAATAATATTTCTAAAGAAAAAAAAGATGATGGAGAATCAAATTGATGCAATAATCCAGACAGAAACTAAACATGAATGACCTCATATTCCAAAAATACAATGAGAACAAGTTTATGGTCCAATAAGCAATACAAATATTGCAACATTTACTTTTTTTATTTTAGTTTTGATTTTTTCTATATTTGCGAATAAGGCATTAAAAAATCAGAAATCAAAATTGAGAACTGCTATTTTAAATTTGATATCTATTTTAGATAATTATTTTGTTGATTCGCTAAATGATAAAAAGTTTTCTAGAGCATTTTTCCCTATAATGTGATGATTTTTTATTATTATACTTTTTTGAAATCTCTTTTGACTTATTATTGATTGGTTAGGTTCTTCAATTTCTCCAACTATACTTCTATATTTCAGACCAATTAATAGTGATTTAAATACTACATTGGTTTTAGCTATTATTACTGTTATAGCATTTTTGGGTATTTCTTTAAAGTATATCTGAATTTGAAATACTTTTAAATGATATTTTTTTAATTTTTCATGAAACTCACTTACTGAGAAGATTATAAATGTTTTTGTTTGATGGTTGCATCTTTTCTCTGTACCGTCTACCGTAGCTTCTCTTTCTTTAAGGCTTTTTGGTAATATATTTGCTTGAGTTGTTTTGATTTGAGTAATATCATATTTATGAGTTGTTATGAGTGAAAATTTACTTGAGGTATGAAGATTTATAACAATCCCTTTTTGGTTTTTTGAAATATTTGTAGCTTTTATACAAGCTGTTGTATTTATGGGACTTATGATTTCTTATTTTAAACAAAATAAGACACATCATTAATGAAGTCCCCCTATCCCAACCTTTTCCCCCAGGGGAGAAAGGAGTAGACCAATTTGTAGCTTCATCTCTCCCTTGGGGGGAGACTGAGAGGGGGATTTTATAAAATATAGATATTTGGTTTTGAATTAAAATTTTTTCATTCAAGATCAGGATTTATATTTTATATATTAACATTTTTATTATGGAATTAAAAGAGTTGGCTATGGCGTTGGCTATTTGATTATGAGCAATTTGACCTGGTATAGGTATTTGATTAATTGGTAAGTGAGCATTGGAAGCATTATGAAGAAATCCAGAAGCATCTTGAAAAATACAAGGGTTGGCTATTTTATGTATAGCTTTGACTGAGGCTGTAGCAATTTACGCATTAGTTATCGCATTTATTATTTGATTTGTTAAATTATCTTAATTATATTTATATGACAGAATTACATGATTTTCAGTTTTTTACATTGGAGACAATGGCGATTCAATTTTTGATTTTAGTTTTGATAATATTTGTTTTAAATAAATTTATATTTAAGCCTTATTTAACATATCTAGATAAAGAAACTGAGATAAGAAAAAAAATGGAGGATGACTATAATAATATGAATAAGTTGAATAAAGAGGCTTTAGAAAAACAAGAATCTATTTTGGCAGAGGCGAGAAAAAATGCAGATTTAATGATGAGAAATTCAGAAAATTTAGCAAAGAAAGAGTCTTTACAAATTAAACAACAAGCAGAGTTAGAAGCTAAAAGTATCAAAAGTTCGGCTTTAGCAGATGTACAAAAAGAAAAGGAAAATATGTTAAGTGAAGTAAAATTAAAATCAGTTGATTTAATTTTGAAATTTAATGCTAGACTTTTTGATAAAGAAAAAGTTAATAAAGACTTTGTTGAAAAAGAATTAAGTTCTTTTTAATTAATAATTATGATTGTTTATGGTAGATATTTCTATGTTAAGTAAACTTGAATTAAAAGAATTATTAAAAAAAATAAAACTTTTAGATTCATTAAAAAGATCTTTGTGAAAGAGATGATTTTCAGAATATAATAGAATAACTTATTGAAAAAACTCTTATAGAGTAGAGTACTATGATTTTTGAGAAACTAGTTTATCATATGTTAAATGATTGTCTGTAGATTTATTCAATAAATTATTTTGAATAAAAGTATTAGATAATGATATTGAGTTTATCTCAAATAAGCATTTAGCATGAGGTATAAGAATTTTTCTAAATGATAATATGTTCAATTTAAGTTATAGTAGATTCGAAAAGCTTTTAAAGTAAAAATCTTGTCAAGTAAATAAAGCTTGTAAGAAATTATTTAATTTATAATAAATTATTTATGTCAAATGACTTATTAAAGAGTATAATAAGCGATATAGAAAAGAAAATTGATACTATGGATTCTACTCCAGAAGTAGAAAATATAGGAGAGGTTTTTTATCTATGAGATTGAATAGCAAAAGCTTCTGGTTTGACAAATGTTTCGTATAACGAACTTGTTGAATTTGAATCAGGTTGAGTATGAGTAGCTTTAAATTTAGATGAACACTATGTATGAATAGTTGTTCTATCTGGTTTCACTTCGATTAAAGAATGAGAAAAAGTTAAAGCAGCATGAAAAATTATGGAAGTACCTGTTTGAAAATGATTGATAAGTAGAGTGGTTGACGCTTTAGGTCAACCAATAGATTGATTCGGTCCTATCGTTTCTACGGAAAAATATCCAATAGAAAGAGTAGCTACATGAGTAATGGCTAGAAAATCGGTTCATGAACCAATGGAAACTGGTATTAAGGCTATTGATGCTCTTGTTCCAATTGGTAGGGGGCAAAGAGAATTAATTATTGGTGATAGACAAACTGGTAAAACTCAAGTTGCTATTGATACTATTTTGAACCAAAAAGGGTGAAATGTCACTTGTATATATGTTGCAATTGGACAAAAAGAAGGTAAGGTCGCTAGAGTAGTTGAAGAATTGAGACATAGGGGGGCAATGGATTATACAATTGTTGTTTCTGCCTGAGCATCCTCACCAGCTTCAATGCAATATCTAGCTCCATATGCAGGTTGTGCTATGTGAGAATATTTTATGTTTAATGGTCAACATGCTTTGATTATATATGATGACTTATCTAAACAAGCAAATGCTTATAGAGAAATGTCATTATTGCTTAGAAGACCACCATGAAGAGAAGCTTATCCTTGAGATGTATTTTATCTTCACTCTAGATTATTAGAAAGATCCTCAAAATTAAATGATGAATTAGGATCTTGATCATTAACTGCATTACCTATTATTGAAACTCAATGATGAGATGTTTCTGCTTATGTTCCAACAAATGTAATATCAATAACTGATTGACAAATTTTCTTGGAGTCTGACTTATTTAATTCTGGGCAAAAACCTGCGATAAATGTATGATTATCAGTGTCAAGAGTTTGATGATCTGCACAAATAAAAGCTATGAAAAAAATTTCAGGTACTTTGAAACTAGACTTAGCTCAATATAGAGAATTAGCAGCATTTTCACAATTTGCTTCTGACCTAGATGCATCTACTAGAGCTCAATTAGAAAGAGGAAAAAGAATGATGGAATTATTAAAACAAGGTGTGTTTGAACCAGTTTCTGTTGCAAAACAAGTATGTGCAATATATGCATGAACAAAAGGATATTTAGATTGATTAGAAGTATCAAAAATAAAGAAATTTGAACATGATTTGTATTTGAGTTTAGATGAAGAAAAAACTATCATAGAATCAATAGCAACTAAAAAAGAAATATCAGAAGATACTGAAGTAAAATTAAAAGAGCTTTTAACAAAAGTGGTAGATATTAATAAATAAAAATAACCCTAACCTGAATCCTTTCCCTTATGTCTAAGGGCAAGGGGCTCAAATAGAAAAACTGTAGCCTCCTTCCATTAGACATAAGGGAAGGAATTAGGCCTTGGTCATCCTGTGGACAAGGATGGGTTACATAAATGTTTTTCATATTAAAAAGGGAATTCAAGGATAGGTTAGTGTTTAATTAACATATAAAAAATATGGCAACTTGAAAAGAGATAAAAAGAAGAATAAAATCAATTAAAAATACTTCAAAGATAACTAAAGCTATGGAGCTTATTTCAACTGTAAAAATGAAAAAAGCTCAAGATATGGCTTTAGAAAAAAAAGAATATATAAAATGAATATTGGAGGTTTTGATGAATTTAAATTCAAATTTTAATGATTCTAAGTATTTTAAAACTGATAATAAGTCTTCTAAAACACTTTGAATAATTATAACTTCAAACAAATGATTATGTTGAGGTTATAATATTAATGTAATGAAAAAAGTAAATGAGTATATAAAATTGAACGGTAATGATATAGATTTTATTACTTTGTGAAAAAGATGAAGTCAATTTATAGCTAGAACATGAAATAAGATTATAGCAGATTTTTCAGAATGATTTACTGATAATATTAATTTTCAGTTTTCTAAGTCTGTTTCTAAAATGATAGTAGAAAAATTTACTTTTTGAAGCTATCAAAAAGTTATAGTATTTTATAATTATTATGTAAATACTATAAAACAAATACCTATGTCTAGAGAATTCTTACCATTAAATGATGTATCAATTGAAAAATATTTTAGTACAATTTTATGAACAAATTATAAGTATAATAAAGATAATGATTCTGCTTCTCTTTACACTGTCGAGCCATCTCGTGGTGAATTAATTGAGCAAATAATTCCTATGCTTATAGATTCTATGTTTTATGATATATTAATAGAATCTAAGGCTTCTGAACATAGTTCTAGAATGATTGCGATGAAGAATGCAAAAGATAATGCTAATAAATATGCATCAAAACTTGTGTTACAATACAATAAAGCAAGACAAGCATCTATAACAAAAGAAGTATCTGAAATTGTTAGTTGAGTAGAATCTTTGAAAGATTAATCTTAGAACGATAAACTTACTTTACAAATAATAAAATTATTATACAATACAATAGTTTATTTAAATAATTATTGTTTATGAAAAAACAGATTAAATATTATAGAGTTGTATTAAACATATTGTTTTACATACTTTATGTTATTATTATTACATTACTTTTTTCTTTTATTTTTCCTTTAATTTTGATTTTATTATGAAAAGATGTGATTGATCCAATTAATCCAATCTTTGATATTATTCAGTTATCAATATTAGTTGTAGTATTAATTTTTACCTTAACATACAGAAAATATTTTTATTTACCTATTATGTCTGAAAAAATAATGGATGATAAAAAAATTGACGTTAATACAATAAAAAAAGTATTTAGTGATATTAATAAAGAAGAAAAGATTGAAAGATGAATAAAATTTGAAGAAATTAAAAGTGAGGAAAAAAATAAGAATGATTATGTGACTGTTAATTTACCAGAACTTGATATAAAAATAGGTAAAGAAATAAAATAATAATAATATAAAAAATGAAGCTAAAAGTTTATACAGACTGAGGAAGTAGAGGAAATCCTTGAATATCTTGACTTTGAGTTTATATTACAGACACTATTTGAAATGAAGTAGAAAAAAGATTCAAAAGTCTTTGAATCAAAACAAATAATGAAGCAGAATATTTGTGAGCTTATTTTTGAATAAAAAGAGCCATAGAATTATGAGCTAAAGAAATAGAATTATATATGGATTCTAAACTAGTTATTAGTCAGCTTAATTGAGAATGGAAGATAAAAAAAAATGAGCTAAGATTAATAAACGAGGATATAAAAAAAATTATTAAAGAAAATAATATTGAGGTGATTTATAACTGGATTAGAAGAGAAGAAAACAAAGAAGCAGATAGATTGAGCAATGTAGCGATGGATGAAAAATAACCTAAATCCCCCTATCCCAACCTTTCCCCCCAAGGGAGAAAGGAGTAGACCAAAAAATAAATATTTATAAAAAAATCAAAATTTATCCCTTTTCAAAGGAAGCGCCCCGAAGGAAGTACTCTTGGGGTATACCCACAGGGGGGATTAAAAAATTATTAGTAATTAATTTAAAAAAATGCATACTTGAAAAATTACAAAAATAGTTTGAGTAGTAATTGATGTTGAATTTAGAGATGGATATGTTCCGTCTATTTATGAGGCATTGGAAGTTAAAGGTGCAAAAGAAAGAACGGTATTAGAAACGCAACAACAATTGTGAGATTGAGTTGTTAGAACTATTGCAATGAATACTGTTGATTGATTAAAAAGAGGTTTGGAAGTGGTAGCAACTGAAAATCCTATTAGAGTACCAGTATGAGAAAAAGTATTAGGTAGAATGTTTAATGTACTAGGAGACCCTATTGATGGTATGGAAAAACCAGTAACAGAATTTATGGATCCTATTCATAGAGAAGCTCCAAAATTTGCAAATCTTACTACAAAAGCAGAAGTTTTTGAAACTGGTATTAAGGTAGTAGATCTTATAGCTCCTATGCTTAAGTGATGAAAAGTAGGTTTATTTGGTTGAGCATGAGTAGGTAAAACTGTTATAATGCAAGAATTAATACATAATATTGCTTCTGAACATGGTGGTTATTCCGTAGTTGCATGAGTATGAGAAAGAACAAGAGAATGAAATGATCTTTATTATGAGATGAAAGAATCGTGAGTTATAGATAAAACAGCTATGGTATTTGGACAAATGAATGAAGCTCCAGGACCTAGGGCGAGAGTAGCTTTGACTTGATTAGCTATGGCGGAACATTTCAGAGATAGGGAAAAAAGAGATGTATTATTATTTATTGATAATATATTTAGATTTACACAAGCTGGTTCAGAAATATCTGCACTTTTAGGAAGAATACCTTCCGCTGTATGATATCAACCAACTTTGGCTACTGATATGTGAGCATTACAAGAAAGAATTACTTCTACTAAAGATGGTTCTATTACTTCGGTACAAGCTGTGTATGTTCCTGCTGATGATTTAACTGATCCAGCACCTGCTACTACTTTTGCACATTTGGATTCTACAATAGTACTTAATAGATCAATTGCTGAACTTGGTATTTATCCTGCTGTTGATCCTCTTGATTCTGCTTCTACTGTATTATCACCAGATATTGTTTGAGAAGAACATTATAATACTGCAAGAGAAGTTCAAAGAATTTTACAAAAATATAAAGAATTACAAGATATTATAGCTATCTTGGGTATAGATGAATTATCAGAAGTAGATAAATTAATAGTATCTAGAGCAAGAAAGATTCAAAAATTTCTATCACAACCATTCTTTGTTGCAGAACAATTTACAGGAACCCCATGAGTATATGCAAAGTTGTCAGATACAGTTTCAGGTTTTAAAATGATAATTAATTGAGAAGTAGATCATGTGTCTGAAAGTTTTTTTATGTACAAGGCATCAATAAATGATGTTATTGCAGCATATGAAAAAGATAAGAAATAAAAAATGGAAAACTAATAATTAACCCTTACCTGAATCCTTTCCCTTATGTCTAATGGCAAGGGGCTCAAATAGAAAATTTGTAGCCTCCTTCCATTAGACATAAGGGAAGGAATTCAAGGATGGGTTATCAAAAAAAGTTAATTATTAACAAAATAATATGAAAATAGAAATATTATCATTTGCTTGAAACTTATTTAAATCAGAAAATGTTGTATCAATTACAGCGACAACAAAGTCATGAGAAATAACTGTTTTGAATCATCATACACCTTTGGTTTCTGTTTTGATCCCATGAATAATTAGTATCGTGTATATTAACGAATTATGAGAAAAAGCAGAAATGGATTTTGCAGTTGGTTGATGAGTTTTAGAAGTATCAAATTCAAATGTGAAAATTCTTATAGATATGCTTGTGACTGTTGATACACTTGATGTCGCACATGCTGAAAGAGCAAAAGAGCAAGCATTAGCATTGATGGATAAATATAAAGATGCAAAAGATAAAGTTGATATGGAAAAATTCATAGAAGCTGAAGATATGTTATTAAAATCCCTAGTACAATTAAAATTAGGTGGGTTAAATAAATAAAAATCAAACTTTTGTTTGGTTTTTTTTATTTGTTGATTACAATAATAACAAAGAAATTTTTTATTAATTAAAATTAATTTATGGAAATATTTTTGAGAGAGACTTTAGAGTGAGAAAAGTTTGAATTATTAATAGATACTAGTATTTTTAGTAAAGAAGTAATACTAAAAGCTTCATATAATTTTTTGGATAAAGGTTATTTTTTCTTTAGATATAATGAAGATAATAATATAATTGTTCAGTTTACTAGAAAACTACATACTAAGCAAGAACCAAATATAATTTTACTAGATTTTACAGATGAATTATTGTCAGTAAAACTTAGAACTGATTTAGAATTAGATAACAAAGAAATTAGAGAGAGAATTATTTGAGCAGCTATTTGAAATAGCTTGGATGTAAAAAACTTTTCTGAAATAAATACAGATTTAAATACTAATACGGACATAAATAGAATGCAAAATCAAATAGATTTTGATAAAGATATAGATGATATATTAAAGGAAATAGAATCTGATCCAGATTTACAGATTAATGAGGAAGAAATACAACGTATATTAAAAGAAATAGAAGCAGAATCTTTAGAAGAAGATATTCCAAAAATTATGGTTAACATAGAATGAGTAAAAAAAGCAAAAAAAAATCTTAGTAAATAATTATATTAAAATGAAAAAAACAATAAAACTAGATTTAAATATTTACTCAAAGGATAAAATAATCATTTCTATTTCAGATTTTTCAGATGTTGCCGTAATTAAGTTGAAAGGTAACGAATTAACTATAGAATGAGAAACAAATGAAGAAATTGATGAAATTTTCTTGGAGTTTTGTAATTATGTTATTTGATTAATGAATGAATAATTTATGTTAGAACTAAACAAAATAAAAAATATTGATAGTAATGTTTGATTTTTCAGGTTTAAGAAATTTGATGAGAGTACATATTTGATCACAAATGATATATGAAAATATTCTTTTGTTGAAAAAAAAGACTTTTGAGAATTCATTTCTGGTAATTTGAAATCAGGAGATAAGTATGATGAATTGTTATCTAAGAGATTTATAAAAAATTCAGATTATATATCTGAAATGGCATGAGCGTATGCAAAAAAAAATCAATTTCTAGCATTTTGACCAACATTGCATATTATAGTAACTACTCTTAGATGTAATCATAAATGTCAATATTGTCATGCCGCAGTAGCTCCAATGACAGCAAAAGATATGGATATGACGGAAGAAACTGCTAAAAAGGTTGTTGATGCTATATTTTATACCTCGAGTAAAAATCTTACAATTGAGTTTCAATGAGGAGAATCTTTAATTAATTGGGATATAGTTAAGTATATTGTTGAATATGCTTCAATAAAAGCTAATCATTTAGATAAAAGAGTCACTTTTACTATTGTGACAAATCTTACTTTAATGGATGATGAAAAAATGAATTATTTGATTGATAATTGAATATGAATATCAACATCTTTAGATTGAGATGAGGAAACACATAATTATAATAGAACATTTAAAGACTGAAACAGTTATGAAAATGTAACTTACTGGATAAAAAAGATAAATGAAGAGTATAAAAAAAGATGAATAAGAAATAAGGTATGAGCATTATTAACAGTAACAAAAAAAACACTAAGTAAGTACAGAGAAATTATAGATGATTATATAAGTATTTGACTAGATTCAATTTTTTTAAGACCATTAAATCCATATTGATTTGCTGCTGCTGAATTGGAAAAATTATGATATGAAACAAAAGATTTTTTTGATTTTTATAAAAAATCAATGGATTATATACTAGAATTAAATAAAAACTGAGTTAATTTCAGAGAATCATTGAGTTCTATATACCTTATGAAAATTTTCAATGAAAGAGATCCTAATTATTTAGATGAAAGAAGTCCATGTTGAGCATGTATATGACAAGTTGCATACAATTATGATTGAAAGATTTATAGTTGTGATGAGTGAAGAATGTTATGAAGAATGTGAGATGACAATTTTCTGATGACTTCAGTTACTGAATCATGAAAAGAAACTTATATAAATATGATAGAGTCAGAAACTACAAAAATAATGGTTCAAGCATCTACTCTGGATTGACTACCCTGATACAATGAAAGTGTATATAAACCTTATATTTGAGTTTGCCCAATTCATTCATATAAAACAAGTTGAAATATAATTCCAAACTATTCAAAAGACCATAAAAAAATTCTTGATTATGCTGTTTTAGATTATTTATTTAATAAATTGAGAGAAGATTCTAATTTGAAAATATTTCAAAAGTGGTCCTTAGTTAATAATGATACTAACTTATGCAATATTATATAAATTAGTACTATATAATATTTGTAAATTTTACTTTTTTGTTTAATATGTATTACATATTTATAATTAATCAATATCATGGATATCATGGATAATAAAAAGAATAAATTTTTTCCGAAATTAAAAAAGAAAATAATAGGTTTTTTGACAGACGAATCATGAAAAATTACTAAAAAAGATGCACTTGCATTAAGTGCTTGAGGTGTTTTATTAATTTGAATAGAAGAATCTTCCGCTTGGGATGTGCATACACAGGATCTAATAGCGGATGGTCATTTGAGTGCATCTGTTCCAGATCCATGATTATCAGATTGACATTGAAATGTAGCTCATTCTAATGGACAGTATTGTACTTGACATAGCAATGCAGTTGCACATAGTAGTTGAATTGTAAATTGACATTATAGTGCAACTCCTACTCATTCAAATTCATGATGAGCTTTAGCATGACACTGAAATGTTACTTGACATGTGAGTCATGGTTCTCATGGTAGCCATTGAAGTCATGGTAGTCATGGTTCTCATGGTAGTCATTGAAGTCATGGTAGTCATGGCTCACATGGTAGTCATTGAAGTCATGGTAGTCATGGTTCACATGGTTCTCATGGTAGTCATTGAAGTCATGGATCTCATTGAAGTTACTAAAAAAATAAAAGAAAAAATTACATTTTTTCTTTTATTTTTTTGTTTGCACTACATTCTCAAGTGCTTATTAATCACTTATTTAATACTTTTATTATATCTTCTATTTTTATATTATTTTTTAGAGTATTATTTATATTTATAGTAGAATATAATTCATTTTTAAATATTTGTTCTAAAGGAAAACACTTAAACATTGTTCAATCAGTATTTATGTCAAATTTTCAAATATTTCATTCACATCAGAATTTTAATTTTATTTCTGTATTTTCCTTTATATATTTTATTTCTTCTTCTGTGAAAATAGTTTTGTCAAGTCCGCAAGAAAATTCTATAAAAAATTGTTTATGATACTTTTTTATTGTTTTAAATATGTATTTTCAAAGTTTTTTTGAAACATTATCAATTAATAAATTTCATCACAAAGATGAGTTGGTTATTTTTAAGTTTATAGTATAAATATTGTGTTTTATAGCTAAATCAAATATAAATTCAGAGGATTTATTTATATCAGTAATATTATATCAAATGATAACATTTATTCATAATTCATTCAGAGCTTCTAAATTGTAATTTATATTTTCCCATTCTTTGTCAGAGTAGAAATCCTTGTCATTTATATTACAATTAATTCTTATTCATTTTAAGCCATTAAATATATTTTTTATATTTTCAGTTTCAGTATTTATATTAGAAAAAATAATAATGTTAAATCATCATTTATTTGCTATTTGAAGGAATTTTCTTATATTTGGTGATATTATTGGTTCTCATCAGAGTATTCTTACATTTAAATCATTATTTATTTTTAGAAATTTAAGCACTTTTAAAAATATAGATAAGCTCATATTTTTTTGTAATTTTTTATCTTTCATGTTTTCATTTGCAAAACAATAGGAACATTTTTGATTACAGTAATTATTTATAATTATATTTGGCATATGGATTTTTTCACTACAAAACATATAAATGAATTAATAAAAGAAGAATATATTTCTTTTATACACAAATATTATACTGACATTTTAACAAATCCAAATAAATATATTTCTATTGTAGAAAATAATATATCTGAGTATTTGTGATGATGATATGTTAAACTATTAAATTCTTGAACAACAGCATTACAGTTTTGATTATTAGCATTATGAGTTAGTAAGGGGGATGAGGTTATATTACCTGCAAATACATATTCAGCAACAGCAATAGCTATAACTAATATATGAGCAATACCTGTATTTGCAGATATAAACTTAGATAATTTTACAATTGATTATAAAGACTTAGAGAATAAAATTACATCAAATACAAAGGTAATAATACCAGTACATTTATATGGTTATAATTGTGAAATGAATGAAATACAAGATGTTGCAAAAAAGTATTGAATAAAAGTGCTAGAAGATGCTTCACATGCATTTGGATGAGAATATTTCTGAGAAAAACTTGGAACAATTTGAGATATCTGAGCATTTAGTTGTCATAATTCAAAAAATTATTGAACTTTTTGAAATGGTTGAATTTTTTATACAAAAGATAAAATATTATTTGAAAAAATAAATAATTATATTTATCCAGATATACAAAGTATTGAGGTTTTAAAATCTCTCAGAACACCTGCAAATATATGAGTAATGGAAGCCTTAGTTTTGTTATTTAAATTAAAATATATAGATAAAGTAGTTGATTACAATATTGATTTATATAATTCTTATTTGAGTTTATATAATAAAGAAGATTTTATTTTTCCTAAATTGGATTTTAAAAAGCACAGATTACATATAAGAAATTTTACTGTACTTTCAAAATCTAGAAAAAAATATATTGAAAACTGATTATGAAAACAATATTATGAAATAAATTTACAAAAACATTTAGCATTTAAAAATAATAATACTTTACTTAAAAATACAAATTACTTTTTTGATAATAATCTTAGTTTAAATTTTTATTTTTGAATAAAATAATTATAATAATTATATTAATTATTTCTTAATAAATCAATATGAAAAGAATTATTTTTATTCTAACATTCGCCATACTTTTTACATCCTCATGTACTAATAATTGATCTAATAATTTACAATCAACTGGCGTGATACTTCCCATTAATAATATTAGTTTAACTTGAAATATTGATCAAATATGATTTACTTATTGAACATGAATACTTACTTGAACATGAGTAAATATATGATCTTGAGGTTTGTGATGACCATGATATATAAACTGAACATGAGGTTTGTGAGAAAAGTGAACAATAAATTGTGTATGATGTATATGATGATTATGAACAATAAATTGAACATGAGTATTGTGATGACCATGAGTAATAAATTATGCATGATCAACTGAAGAATCAGGGCAAATTAAAGTACCAGGTTCTGAAAAATATGTTTTAGAAGAAGATTTAAAAATAGAAGATAAAATTTGAATACTATTATCAGAAAAAGATACTATACAACAACTTCAAAAAACTAAAGAATCAGCCTACTTGGAAGAACTACCAAGGATTTTAACTTATCATAAAAGTGATCCGTTTTATGATTATTATATATTCAACTCTATTAAAACTTGAAGTATTAAGGAGTGTGATAAAATTACAATAGAAGATAAAAAGTCTATGTGTAAAGAATTATTTAATGAGTATAAAGATGAAAAAAGTGTAATAATCACATTTATAAAGTATGGTGATGATGAAAAATCTGCAAAGTGAATGTATGATGTTTTTATGAATTTAAAAAATAATAATAAGGAATGTAATACTGATGGAATTTTATTCTATTTATCATGTAAAAAAATGTTTGATAAAAAATTTGATGTAGAGAAAACCATGATAAATTATTATAGATTTGTTGTTTCAAATCATTACTACTGAGAAAAATATTATCAAGAAATTTCTCATTATTGGTGAATGGATAAATGATTTAGTAATTTAGTTAATTCATTTTTTAAAGGAGATAAACCGAAACAATAATTTAGTTTTAATATGATAATTATATGATTGCATGATACAACTCATGATTATTCTATGTCAGTTTTGTATAAAGGTAAAATATATTCTATTGAGTTAGAAAGGTTAGTTTGAATTAAGAAATGAGAATATAGAAAATGCTGAAAAAAAATATTTTTTCAGCAGTTTTTAATGTGACAAGAAACAAATATGTGAGGTGATACTTTAACATTTTGAGATTACTGAGTTGAAATTATGTATAAGTATTTTTCTACATATTTATGAATAAAGTCTTTAGAAATAGATTTATTAGTAAGCTCCTCTTGAAATAATTATGAAACTATTATTAATAGTAAGAAAAATATTACACCAAATTCTCATCATTTAATGCATGCGCATAGCGTTTATAACATGTCTTGATATAAAAATTCAAATATTTTAGTTATTGATTGAGCTTGATATAATCTTAAAAATGGAAAAATAGAATTGCAATCGATGTTTTATTGAAGTTGAAAGCATATAAAAAGTCTAGAAATAAACTATGCTACAAAAAAAGAAAATATTTGAATAGGGATTGCTTATAGTAGAATATCAGATTTTTTATGATTAACAGAATGAAAAATGATGTGATTATCAGGTTACTCAGAAAAAAGTATTAATTATAATTTTTTTGATAAACAAGGGTGAAGAGTGTATTTAAAAATAGAATTACATGAGATTTTTTGTAACAGAGAAAAATTTTTTCATTACTATTGACTGAAAAAGTCTTTTTTAAGGAATTGATATTTTAACAAAAAAATAATTAACTTTGTATTTTCTTTCCAAAGAGAAGTCGAAAGTGCTATTATTTATTTAGCAAATTATTTATATGAAAAAAATCCTTGTGAAAATTTATCATATGCTTGAGGAGTAGCACTCAATTGTCTTACTAATTATAGGTTAAAAACAGAAACGAAATACAAAAATATTTTTGTGTTACCAGCATCAAATGATGCAGGTATTTCTCTTTGAAATCTCTTTTATTGAGTAAATTCAGTATTTCCAAGTTATAATATTAATATTGCTCTCTATGAAGCTAACTATTGATTATGAAAAAAATATAATGATGATGAAATAATAACATCGTTATCAAAATATGAAGAACATTTATCCTATAAATATATTGGTGATAAACTAATGGTTCAAGAAATTTTTAATTACATTAAAGATAATAAAATAGTATGAATATTTAGATGATGAAGTGAGTTTTGACCAAGAGCTTTATGAAACAGATCTATTATAGTTTCACCTTATGTTCCAAAAATTAGTGGTAAATTAAATGTTATAAAAAATAGAGAAGAATGGAGACCTTTTTGAGTAATGATGTTAGAGAAAAATCAAGAAAAATACTTTGAAAAAAGTGTTAAATCAGATTATATGTTATTTACGTGCAAACTTAATTTTGATTGAAAAAAAGAGTTTAGAGAGATTTCACATACAGATAATACTATTAGATTACAAACTATTTCTGAGAGTAGTAAGCTTTACTTTGATTTATTAAGTAGACTTGAAAAAATATGAATAAATTGATTAGTTAATACGTCTTTGAATTGAAAATGACAACCAATTATTGAATATCCTGAGGAATCTCTAAATTTTTACTTAGAAAATTCATGAATAGACTTTATGTTTATAGAGAATTACTTAGTTGAAAGAAAAAAAGATTCAATCTATGAAAAAAAATTAAAAAGTAATTTGTATATTGTAGAGTATATTATAAATAGTATAAAAAAAATTTCAGTTGAATGAATAAATATTGATAGTGATAATTTATATATTCATATAAATATTTATAGTAAAGAAATAAAGTTTGATATAGTTGTTAATGATTTTTTAAAAGTAGATTTAGTCTTTAGAATTTATGATGATCAACTGATATATGAATGAAAAAAAAATAATAGTGAGATTGATATGTTGGTTGAAAATATTCTTAAAAATTCAAAAAAAATACTTTCATATTATAAAGTATTATTTAGTCTTTCTTGTAGAAAAGTATAAGCTTTTTTGAAACTCGAATCACAAATCTCACTGCATTTTCATTTTAAAGCTATATCTGTAAAAGTATTGAAATCTTGTATGTCTGAATGTGTATAACAAGGAGATATATTTACTTTGTTATTTTTTATTACATATGACTTTTTGTATAAAGGAACATGACATTTACTTTCTTTATTAATATTTTTTCTAAATCAATTTAAGATTATATTGTTGTCATTTCTTTGTAATTTTGATTTTAATTTATCTTCTAATTCTAGTATTTTATTATTTTCAACAAAAAGTTTTAAATTTGATTGAATATTGTTTTTTTCAATGTGAATAAACGTATGGTTGTTTGGATAAATTTCTGTATAAATATTTTCAAAATCTAGAATTTCATTTATATTAAATTTTCAAACAATAGTATTCCAATTAACTACTTTTCATTTATCTTTTATATACTTTGTAAAGTAAATAATATTTTCAAAGGCACTTTTTAAACTCCTAAACTTATTATGCTTTTTACTAGGAAAATCAATTGAAAAAACAAAAATTTCTAGTCAGGAGTTAATTAATTTTTCTACCATTTCTATGTTTAAAAGTGAGGCATTTGAAGTAAATGTTAATATTATATTTTTCCTCTTTAATAAAATTATTATTTCAAGTATTTTTTCATATATTAGTAGGGGTTCTCATCATAATATATCAACAGTTTTTATTTCAATATTTTCAGATTTTATATCATTTATAATATCATCTATATGTAGATATATATTCTTTAAATCTCACTTATTTTTCCAGTCATGACAAAAAGAACATTTTGCATTACATCAGATTCATTTCATGACAATTTTGTACTCTCTGTATAAAAAATCAAAATTATTATTAAATAAATAGTAATTAATAAGTATATATAAATTTTTTCCCTGTAATCAATTTATACTTATTTCTGGAAATTTAGAAGCTATTTTTTTTAAAACTAAGATATTAGATTTTATTAACAATAAATCTTTTACAATTACAAAATTATAATTATATAAATCTTTATAATTAAGTATTTCGGAGGATGAGTTAATAGTAATATCTTTCATTTTTTATATAATTTCATAATTTAATAAATGTTTTTTATAATTTTTATAATTTTCAATGTTTAAATTGTAAAAATCTTTATTTACATAATTTGAAGTATTTTCTTTTGTTACTATAAATCTATAATAAGTAGGATATATATTTTCTCATCAATTATATATATTTTCTAATTCATATTTTTTTTCAATATTTTTATTTATTGCATTATTTAAATTTTTAAGTGAATATTTTGCATAAATAGCGGAAAAATCATTGTATCTAAAATTGTATCATAAATTAATATATTTTCAATTTTGTTTACAATTATTTTTATATAGTCTTGTCTTTTCTATTATATTTTCGTTATCAGAAATTATCATTCATCACTCTCATCACTTTACCATTTTGTTTGTATCAAAGGAAAAAACTCAAATATCTCAAAATGTTCATACATATTTTTTTCATATTTTAGCTCAAATAGACTGGCAACAGTCTTCAATTACTATTATATTTTTTTCTTTACAATATTTTATTATTTCTAAAGTATTTATTATTGGATATCCGTATAAATGTATTATGATTATTGCTTTAGTTTTGTTAGTTGTTTTAGATTTTATATCATTGATTGAAAGTGAATTAATTGTTTCTCATAAATCAATAAAAATAGGTTTTGCTCATAGAATAATTATAGAATTAGGGTCAGAAATAAAGTAGTTACAATTTACCATTACCTCATCTCCATTTTCAATTCATAGTGCTTTTAAAGCTAAGATTAATCATGCACTTCAGCTCGAACATGCTGATGCATAATTCGTTCAAAAATATTTTTTTAAATACTCTTCAAACTCAAAAATTTTACTTCAAACATCATTTGGGTATTTATTTATGAATTCTAGAGTTTCTTTTAAATATTCTTTTCTATCATTTTTATTTATCATTTAAAATTTATTACTTTATAATCTAGATTTAAGTTTCATTCTTCACAATCCTTGCAGTAAATTACATTTTGTTTATTATTTTTTACATTTTTTATAAAATTTTGACTTTTTTCACTGTTATACAAATCAACTAAATTACTTTCATTTATATTTCATAATACATGAGTATCAATATATTTATCTGTAATATAACAACAAGGTAATACTTTTCAATCAACATTTACCACTATTCATGTTGTTGGTTTTAGACATGTATTTGTTTTTATTCTTTTTGAATATCTAGAATAATCTATACTTGTAGGGTTTAAATATGACCATTTTTTTTCTTTTATACATACTGTTTTGTACCTAATCACATTTACTCAAAGTTTTTCTGCTAAACTTTTTATTTGTTCTATCTGTTTCTCATTATGTGACATTATTATAAACTGAACTTCTATAACTGGTCAGAATCAGAATTTTTTTTTTAGTTTTACTAGCATATGTATATTATTTACTACTTGACTTAGTTTTCATCAAACTCTGAATTTTTCATATATATTTTGAGTTGTTCAATCAACAGAAATAGATATGTAATCAAGTCAGGACCTTATTAATTCTATTGACTTACTTGTATCTAAAAATGTTCAATTTGTAGCTATTTTTACATTTTTTATTCATTTATCTTTTGAATATTTTACAAACTCTCAGATCTGTTTATGTAATAGAGGCTCTCAATAATTGTATAAGCTAATTGTCTTTGAATTTTTTTCAGGTATTTCATTTATTACTTTTTTGAATATATCAAAACTCATATACTTTTTAACTCTATCATCTTGATGAGAATAACAAGTAATACACCTTAGGTTACACTCATTTGTTACTTCTATCATTATATCATTAGGAAATTTATTCATACTTATTATTTATTATACAATTTACAACAGTACTTACATATATTTAGAGGAAAGTTATTTAAGATACTTCTTTTTAGTTTTAAATAATCATCATTTTTTATAGCTTCTTCTATTTTTATTTTTGATAAATCATTAAAATTATTCGTAATAAATTCACATATTGATAATTTTCAGTTTTCATTAATTCTCAATTGTTTATCCAACTGTTTACATGATAAACTTCATTTTTTAAATAAAGCTAAAGGTTCTACTATTATTTTAGTATTTGTTTTTAGCTTTCTAATTATTGATAACTTTTCTAGATAATCCTTAATTAATTCAGAATTATTATTATTTTCTTTTCAAGGTAATCAAACTTGTAAGCTATTAATTATTTTTTTTGAATCATTTACATCATTTTTTGAAAAATTCATCATATATATTAATTTGTGTTCCAATATTCATATACTATCAAGCCAAAGATGAAGTTTAATAAGATTAGTGTTTTCTAACTCACTTGAAATTACTGTTGATACACTAACTTTTTTTATTTCATTAAGTTTTGGTATTACCTTTTTTAGACTAATAAATAATCATTTTTTTCATCTAGAATTATCATGGAACTCTCAATATCAGTCAATAGAAATATTTATTTGTGATAAATTTTTGAGATTATTTAGTTTGTCTAAATATTTGTCTAATAGTATTCAATTAGTAGTTATTTCATATGTGATTTCAGAATTTTCAAGTTTATTAAATATATCCAGAATATTAGGAAACAAAAAAGTTTCTCATCACAAAAAGGATAAGTGAGAATTTTTTGGCAAATTGTCTATTATATTGTAAATATTTTCTAATTTTAAAATACTACTTGATTTACTTCTTCTTTCTTTTTGACTACAAAAACTACAGTCTAAATTACAAATAAGTGACAATTCCCAGTTTATGATTAATTTACTTTTCATAATTATATTATTGATTTAAAAGATCAATGAAGGGAATAGCATTTATTACAATTTATTTTATCAATAGTCGATATAATATCTTGATGAATTTTATTGTAATAAATATTGTCCAAATTTTCAGTTTTTATATTTCCAATTGAATTATATTTTGTACAACAATAAGTATCTCAATTAGCCATTATAAATAAATTATTGTTCGTTGTATTGCATTTGAATCACAATTTACCACATTCTAAATAATGAATTAAATTGTTAAAGTATGTGTTATTACTATAAATTGTTTTTAGTATTTTAATAACTTTTATTTTATCAATTTTATCAAGTAAAATAGGTTTACTTATTTGATTTGTATAAAAATTGTCATTTTCCACAATTTTGAAATCAATATTTACTCAAAGTTTTTTTGATAATAAATAAGCTTTAGAAAGTTCATCTATATTATCTTTTGTAATTGTGTATTTTATTTTTATATTAATATTTTCAAAAGTTTTTTTTAGAATTATAATTGTATTTATGCTTTTTATAAAACTTCATACAACTCACCTCTGCAAATCGTGTTTTTTTTCAAGTCAGTCAATACTTATATGAATTCAGGGAATTTCTATATTTTTATAAATACAATATTTTAGTAATTTCTCCAATTTTTCTGACATAGTTCAATTTGTAGAAAGGGTATGAATGGTTAATCATTTATTATGAAATAATTGAAAAATCTTTTTTATTTCGGGGTGTAATAAAGGTTCTCATCAAGTAAGTGTTATATTTGTATCAATATTTATATGTTTTGAATCCAAAATTCTTTCAAAATCTAAAACAGATATAATATTTTTTTGTGTATTTTTCCAAATATCACAGATATTACATCTCAAATTACATATATCTATTATTTCAAAATTTATTGATTTAATCATTTTATTTTATTTGCTTACTATTTTTCTTATTTTTATATATTCTTTTACCATATTTATTACATCCAAATGGTGACATCTACTGCATTTTTCTTTCCATCTGATTTCTCATAAATAATCTTTTATATTTTCACTGGACTTAATTATATTATTTATATTATTATCCTTTATTATAGCATCATATAAATCCAGATTTGTGAGATTTCATAGTTTAGCTTCAAATTTACCGCAAGTATAAAATGAAGTTCTAAATATAGATAAATAAAAATAGGGATTATAACAATTTATTGTTTTTCACACAAGTTTTGATTTATTTACTTCCTCATCTTCAGGATATTGAATTGTTTTTCAATTTAGTATTTCTGTGAATTCGTTTACTATATAATCACTGTTATTATTTATAGATAAAATTTTTTGTTTATTATTTTTAACAAAATCTATTATATTATTTATATTTTCTTCTGAAAAGAAAAAATCTTTATTATTGAAATTATAAGGAACAACTCTTTTAAATTCTATTTCGCTTACATTATTTTTTATACATAAACCAACGAAACTACTAAGTCAATTTATATTTATTGGAGTAATTACATAAAGAGTCCTAACAATAATATCTGGTCTTTTTGTTCTAATTATTTTGATTGCTTTCCAAGTATCCAAAAAATTATTAAAGTTATCAGTTGGTCTGGTTATTTTAAAACTTTCCAAATCTCAGGCAGAAATATTTATATAAAAATGATTAATATTTTTGTTTTGTAAAATCAATTCAATATTTTCAAGTAATTTATATCAATTTGTTAAAAATCATATTTTTAAATTAACATCTATTAATTCTTTTAATATATAGTTAATTTCAGGATGTAAAAGAGGTTCTCAAGTAATTCATAAAGCAACACTTTCGGTTTGACTTTTACTAATTTTTCTGAATAAATTAATTAAATCTATTCATTTATATTGTATTTTATATTTATTTTCATGATCTTCAGATCTTTCAGTTAAAAATCAAGGTCAATTTGTAAAGCAAAAATTACAACTAGCATTACAATATTCATATAAATCAAGATGCAATTCTTTTGGTCATAATATATATAGTTTTTTATAAGCACTTTCTAATCTTATCAAATCGTTATTTATATGTCCTCAATTATTTTTGATAGTTTCTATTATTTCATATATTATTTCATTATTTATTTCAGTTTGAACATTTAAATAATCAAGTCAAATATATACTTCAATATTTTCAAAAACCCCAGATATTTTTCTTATATAATTTAAATCAAATCTGGAATACTTTGATTTTATGTAGAAAGAAAAATTGTTTCTACTTTTTATGAAATCAAACAATTCATTGTAAAAATATTTATCAATTAATTCTATTTTATAGTTTAATTTGTAATCAATATTTAGTATATTAAGTAACTTTATTGTTTTTACTTTATTAGGAATATTTTTCAAATTGTTAATAGAAAGAATTATTTTTCATTTATTAATACTAAAATAATCGTCAAATTCTACACTATCCAGACGAAAATACTTTATTTTGTATTTAGATTCATTTATAGAAATATCTTTTAAAATTTGTATAAATGTTTTAATTCAAATTTCATTTATATCATCTATATCTATCTCAAAAATTTCTTTGTATCTAGAGTGTATTTTTTGGTATACAAGATTTTTTATTATTTTATTCATCATAAGTTTTTCAATTTTTGCATAAATTTTATAATTTTGAATTATCTATTTCATAAATATTTCATATTAAAATAATTTTAATTGATTTATTTAAAAATTCAGTACTATTTTTTATATACATATATAATTATTAAAGATGTTAGTACTAAATATAATTATCCCACTATATAATTCTAATTATATAGAAAAACAATTATTATCAATAAAAAAACTTATAACAAAATCAATAAGTATTAGATTAATTCTTATTGATGATTGATCAGATGCAATTTATAGAAAAATTTATATTAAAATAATAGAGTTTATTAATATTAAAGGTAATAATAATATAGAAGTAGTGTATTTTTATTTGTGAGATAAAAACTGACAAAATAGAGTATGTAAAGCTAGAAATAAGTGAGCGGAATTGTCTATTTGAGATAATTTATATTTTATAGATCAAGAAACAATTTTAACAAATAATCATTTAGAAAAAATAGCTAAATATGTTGATTCAAAAGATGTGATTATGTGACCATACTTATGATACAATAATTTAGTAAAACACATAGAAGAAAATGATATAGATTTTTATGTAGAAAATTGATATATAAATAGAGAAAATTTTGATGATTTCAGACTAATGTTTTATCAGGAAAAACAAAACAAAAAAAGGATTTGGGAATTTTTTTGTGCATCAAACTTTTTTATTAAAAAACAAATCTTTTTAGATGTTTGATGATTTGACGAAAGTCTAACAATTTGGTGAGATGAAGATGTAGAGTTTGCTTATAGATTACAAAAAACATGATACAATATAATTTTTGATGATAAATTAAATGTATTAAATTTATCAGATAAATTATACAAAGAACCATATAAAATTTTAGAAAAAGATAAAATTAATTCTCTAAGTAAAAACTGGGTAACTAACTATGAAAAACATTTAAATCCCGACTATAAAAGATATATTTTCGATAGATACAATCATCTTGATGAAAATTTAAAATCAGAAGTTTCAAAAAATTTCAAAGATAAATTTTTAAACAAAAAAAACATAATAATTCATTCTATAAACTGAATAGGATTATGACATATAAAAAGAACATTATCCGTAGCACTAGAATTATCAAAACAAGAAGAAATCTGAGAAATAGTTTTTGTCACAAATAGTAAAAATCCTTTTTTAATAGAAAATGCTTGATTTAGAATATTTAATTTAGAATATTGAATAGAAGATTGTTTGAATAATATTACTTTTGAAGAATATGAAAATGAAAATTATAATAAAATAAATGAGATAATTATTAAAAATAATATAGATATAATTATTCATGATACATATTTTATAAAAAAAATAATTGAAAAAAGGTCTAATTTATCACATTTTTTGATACTAAGAGACAGTGAACTTGATTATTTAAATACAATACAAAATTATTTATACAATTTCAAAAAAATATTCATTCCCCATATACAACAAGAATTATCTCAAGAAAAAATTAACTTTTACGAAAAATATAAAAACTTGATTTATACTTGATATGTACTTGATAACTCAAGTGTTTATAAAAATGGTAAAAGAAACAAAAACATAATTGTATCACCATGATATGCTTGAGATTTGGAAAACTCAAAAAGTTTTTTTAGATATATAAATACTCTAATAATAAATAATTTAGTTTTTTTTAAGGGTTTTGAAATTACATTTATTCTATGAAAATATTATGAAGAATTATTTAATGAAATAGATTTTTATTCAATTATAAAACTTATAAAATTTGATGAAAATTTGTCAAAAAGTATTACAAATTGCGAATTATTTATTTGAAGATGATGATACAATACTCTAAATGAAGTATTCTTTTCTAGAACGAAAAGTTTATTATTTCCAGTAGAAAGAAATGCAGAAAATCAAGAAGCAAGAATAGATTTTTTTATGAATAAGTTGTGAGGATATTTTATTGTGAAATGAAAATATGATTTATCAGGTGATATGGATAGTATTGAAGGAATGATTAAAACTATCTCTATATCGAATCCTTTTCCTTTAATCAAAGAGAAAGAGACTACAAAAGATTGAAAAAAGATTATTTGTGAAGAATTATTGAGAGAAGTAGGAAAAGAAAATATTTTGGTTTTTAAGCATATTTTTTTACCGAAAAGTGAAAACTTTATTTATGAGGAGTTGAGATTACTTAAAAATATTAATCCAATTATTCTTACTTTAGAAAATGAAAATCAAAATATATTTCTACATAATTTGAATACCCATTATTTCAAGGAATTTCAAGAATTACTAAATGAAGAATATCCAAAAATTTACAATTCTGAATTATATTTAAAATTATTAAAATTTATTATTCACATTATTAAAAAAAATAATATCAAAATTATTTATACAGAGTTTTTATTTGATGCATATTTTATAATAAAAATAAAAACCTTGATTCCTGATATAAAAATTATTTCAGCAGCTAGATGATATGATGTTTATAGTTTTTTGAAAAATGATGTCAAAAATCAAAGCTTATTTTTAAATAAATTGGATAATATTCTGGTTAGGGATAAGGTGATGAAAAAGGAAATAATCCTTATCTTGAATTCTTTCCCTTTAGTCAAAGAGAAAGAGGATACAAGTAAAGTAGAAGTAGTGAGGAGTGTTCTGGATTTTGGTAAGTATGAGTTTGTAAAAAAAGATTTTAGTAAATTGGATATTATTTTTTGATGAAGATTTGTAAAAAAGAAATGAATATTAGAAGTCTTAGACTTGATATTATTGTTGTCTAAACTAGACTTTATAGGAAAAATATCATTGTTTTGAGATTGAATTTTGAAGGATGAAATTATTAGAAAAATTGATGATTTATGATTAAAAAATAGAATAGAGTATTTATGATTTTTGGAACATTGAAATTTGTTAGATATTTTGAAAAAGCATAATTGTTATATAAATTATTCAAAAGTTTGAGAAAATTGAGATACAGATTGAATACCAAATTTGATATTAGAAAATATCTTATCATGAAATTTAGTCTTTTCTACTTTAGTTTGATGAATATGAGATATTATTATAGATTGAAAAACTTGAATAGTTTTAAGTTGAAATCAAAAGAAAGATTTTGTATTTTGCAAAGATGCAAAGCAAGAAGTCTTTATAAATATTGTTATAAAAGCTAAAGAAAGGGTAAAAGAATTTTTTTCATATGAAAATTCTATAAATAAACTTGAGAGGATTTTAAAAAAGAAATAATATATATTTTTTAATAGTTAAAAAGTATATATATATTTTGTCAATTTAAAAAGATTAGTAATATTTGTTATTAAATTAAAATGTTTATAATAAATAGGATTTTTATTAATTTAATTTAATATCATGAATAAACAAAAATACATAGCATTTACACTAGTAGAGTTAATAGTAGTGATAACAATTTTATCTATTTTAGGAACAATAGCTTTTATAGCATTACAGTGATATAGTACAAGTTCAAGAGATAGTACAAGAATAAGTGATATAGTTAGTATGAAAAGTACACTTGAATTATTTACACTAGATGCAGGAAGATATCCAAATCCATCAAACTGAGTAAATATAGTTTATAGATGATGACCGATAGTATGGACACAATGAACATTTTGAGAAACGATGAAGACAAATGTAACAAGATTGAATAAAGT
>Ga0247840_10003048_pt1 | contig 28928 bp, 23 predicted proteins | sample LaCruzMarch2015__FD_192404 | JGI IMG/M metagenome (GOLD analysis project Ga0247840, IMG submission 192404) | Freshwater microbial communities from meromictic Lake La Cruz, Castile-La Mancha, Spain - LaCruzMarch2015_17m | ecosystem: Environmental > Aquatic > Freshwater > Lake | place: Spain...
GATAAGAAAGTAACTCATTTAACAGACTTTCCCTCTCAAATTCACTTAGTTCCTTTATGGATGATAGAATTTCGTTGGTTGTTTTCATGGATGCTAATATAATATTTATTTATAGAACACAACCAAATCTTATATCAAATAGAGCAGACCAATTAACTAATCTTATCAATGGAATATTAAGTCACTCAACTTTAGAAGAAGATAAGTTAAATATTGAAAAAATAGGATTAACTGAATTTGTTTCAGATTTGTTTGATTTCTTAAGTGCTCCACCTGATGTAAAATTAACTCATAACATTGAAGTAATGGAAGTTTACTCTGATGTTACTTATTTGCACCAGATATTACAGAATTTATTGAGTAATGCTATAAAATATAGCGATAAAGATAACACCGAGGTTCACTTGCATGTTTTCAAAAAAGAAGCAAAAACAGTTTTCATTGTAACAGATAACGGAAGTGGGATTCCAATTGAGTTTCAGCAAAGTATTTTTCAAATGTTTAAAACATTAGTTCCTACAGATAAATATGGTAACAAAGGCTCTGGAATTGGCTTAGCAACAGTGAAACGACTGGCAGAAAAAATGAATGGTAGTATTAATGTAGCTTCAATTGCCGGTAAAGGTTCAGAGTTTACAGTAATCCTTTAGTTTAATTCTTTTCAAGTTATTAGGATTTCAATATTTAAGAACAATTAGTTTTTTATTTAGGATTCTTACATCTTGTAAAAAATAAGACTTTTCGTGCATCTGTTTATGTTTCTTGTTCGTTATAAATAGAAAAAATAACTGATGATTAAAGCTTCACTACCAGAAAATGAAATTCAAAGGATTGTAGCCTTAAAATCGTATAATATTTTAGACTCTCTTCCGGAACTAAATTTCGAGGCGATTACATTTATTGCTTCTCAAATATGCTCAGTTCCCATTGCCTTAATTTCCTTTGTTGATGAGGAAAGGCAATGGTTTAAATCGCACTTAGGATTAGAGGCTTCAGAAACTCACAGAGATTATGCTTTTTGCGCGCATGCAATTTTAAATAAGGATAATGATTTTGAAGTAGTAGATACAAGTTTAGATACGAGATTTTTCGATAATCCATTGGTAACAGATGGCCCAAAAATCAAATTTTATACAGGAGTTCCTTTAGTTAATAATGAAGGATACGCTTTAGGAACCTTGTGTGTGATTGACACAAAGCCCAAACAATTAAATGAAGAGCAAAAAAAAGCACTCAGAGCCTTGTCTTTGCAAGTTATTGGTCAATTAGAATTAAGAAAAAACCTTAAGAAACTCAATGAAGTTAACGAACAATTGCAGCTTAAGAATGATGAAATTACGCGCTTTTCATATATAGTTTCTCATGATATTAAAGCACCTGTAAGGGGTATGAGATCTATCGCAGAAATGATTTTAGAAGACCATTCAGAATCTTTAATCCCTGAGGTTATAGATGGTTTGAATTTAATAAAAAATAGAGCTGAACAATTAACAAACCTTGTAGATGGAATTGTAAGTCACTCTTTATTAGAAGAGGAAGTTATAAAAGAAGAAACCATCAAACTAGATAAATTTGTTGAAGACGTCTTTAATATGATCGCTCCTCCTAAAGATGTTTCTTTAAAACATAACATTCTCCTCAGTGAAATTAAAACAGATGCAACTTACTTACACCAAATTATACAAAATTTGGTTTGTAATGCTATAAAGTATAATGACAAAGAAAAAGGGGAAGTTTTGCTTACCATTCAAGCAGAAGGCGATAAAGTAGTGTTAATAGTAAAAGACAATGGAATTGGCATTTCTGAAAATAACCAAAAAAAAATATTTGAACTCTTTCAGACTTTTGCTCTCAAAGACCGAAACGGTATAAAATGATCAGGAATCGGTCTCGCTACTGTTAAAAGCCTTGTTGAAAAGTTGAAAGGGGAGATTTCTGTTAATTCTACAATTGGTGTGGGTTCCGAATTTAAGGTAGTGTTTTAGTGTCAAATGTGAATTGCACGATTACCTGTTGCGGCCAATGCCGCTTCTCTTGTTGCTTCTGAAAATGTTGGATGTGCATGCGACATTCTTGCAATATCTTCTGCTGAAGCCCTGAACTCCATGGCAACAACTGCTTCCATTATCATATCGGCAGCGCGAGGCCCAATAATGTGAACTCCCAAGATTTCGTCGGTAGCTGCATCAGCAAGAATTTTAACTAAACCATCTGTATCCATACTTGCACGCGCTCTTCCTGAAGCTTTAAAAGGGAAACTACCAACTTTATAAGCTGTTTTATTTTCTTTTAATTGTTCCTCTGTATATCCAACACTTGCCACTTCGGGCCATGTATAAACAACGTTAGGGATTAATAAATGATTAATATGTGGATGTTGCCCTGCGATAAATTCAGCAACAAAAGTGCCTTCTTCTTCTGCTTTATGCGCCAACATTGCACCTCGAACTACATCTCCAATCGCAAAAATTCCTGCAACTTCTGTTTCGCAATTCTCATTTACAGGTATTCTTCCTTTTTCATCTGTTTTTAAGCCAGCTTTTTCTAAGTTAAGACCATCTGTATAAGGTCTTCTGCCAGTGGAAACAAGCACTATATCTCCTTTCAACTCTACAATTTCACCTGTTTTTAAAGATTCTGCTTTAATAGAAGCACTTTTCGCTGTTGATTTTGCCTCAATTACTTTATGCTGTAAATAAAATGTAAAATCTAGTTTAGCTAAAACCTTTTGAAGTTCCTTTGACAATGTTTTGTCGAAAGCACCACAAATTCCATCTGTAAATTCAACAACTGAAACTTTTGCACCCAAGCGTGCATAAACAGAACCCAATTCCATTCCTATAACACCACCGCCAATAATAATCATGTGTTTAGGAACTTCCTGCAGATTCAAGGCTTCGGTACTGGTAATGATTCTTTTTTTGTCAACCACTACTCCAGGAACTGAAGATGGTTTTGAGCCAGTTGCAATAATAACTTTACTTGCAGAAATTTGAGTTGTTTTCCCAGTATCATCTTTTATATTGATGGTGTTTTTATTTTCAAAAGAACCAATTCCACGAAAAACAGTGATTTTATTTTTTTTCATTAGAAAGTCAATTCCTCCAACCGTCTGTTTCACCACTTCATTTTTACGTTTCACCAATTTAGGTAAGTCAATCTTTAAGTTGCTTAACTGAATGCCATGTTCAGAGAATGTATGCTGTGCATTATGGAAATGTTCTGAAGAGTCAAGCATTGCTTTTGAAGGAATGCAACCTACATTTAAACACGTTCCACCCAAAGTGGAATACTTTTCAATTAAAGCAGTTTTAAAACCTAATTGGGCCGCTCTTATCGCACCAACATATCCGCCAGGACCAGAACCAATTATTACAACATCAAAAGCATCCATTATTTTAGTTTTAAATTTTTGTTGGGCAAAAATAGCAATACCTGCACTTGTATTTTAAGTAGTTTGATTTTTATTTTTCTTCTTTTTTGATGAAGTATATATAGCAAAAAAAATCAATCCAATAGATAAGATAATAGCAGATTTACCAACTAAGTCGCCTGTTATACTGAAAATGGTTAATTCATTATTCAATGCAACATCTTGTTTTATGGCTGCTTTTTGCCAGTATGGTTGGGCTTGTTGTATATCTCCTCTTTGATTTATAAAACAACTAACACCAGTATTTGCAGCTCTGGCAATACTTCTTCTGTTTTCAATTGCCCGGAGCTTTGCATAAGCTAAGTGTTGTTTATAACCTGGCGTATCACCCCACCAGCCATCATTGGTAATTATTGCAATAAAGTTGGCCCCACTTCTAATATATTCGGCCATAAAATCTCCGTAAATAGATTCATAGCATACAGAAGGAGCCGCTATCCCGTTTTGTTCCAACCCAATAAATAAAGTTCTTTCTTCTTGAGTTCCTAGTGTACCAGTAGTTCCTCCCATGTTGATAGCAAAATCTTCAAAGTATTGAAAAAAAGCTGGAAATGGCATTTGCTCTACACCAGGAACCAGTTTTGATTTATGATATAATCGAAGACTATCTTTTTTCAGAAGTATTGCAGTATTGTAAGCATCATAATATACATCTTCTGCTCCTCCGGCTTTGCGCGCAGTTATTGTTTTATTTTTTTTACCCAAATAAAATCTGTGCGACTCTATGCCAGTTAAGACGTTTAATCTTGGAAATGAGTCTGCAAAAGCGCTTAACTTCAAAATTCTGCTTTGCTTCCAAATTTCAGCCTCATTCATACTTCCAACCAAAGCCGTTTCGGGGCCCAAAAGCCAATCGGTTTTATTATTAACTACGGTTTTGGCTTGGGTAAGAAAATTATCTAGTTGTTGTTCAGTGGTTGAAGGATCAAATTTTTCATTGTATGGATCAACATTGGGTTGTACTATGGCAATTTGAGCTGTTTTACCTTTATCTTCGGTTTCGGCATACATTAAAAGAGAAAAGGCTCCTGGAATTAATAATCCAAGGGCTAATGCCCTAACAATTGGTTTTACTGGGAATGCTTTATCTTTTGCATAGAAGCGTTTCGCAGCCTCGAAAAATCCAATATTAATTAATAGTGCCCAAAGACTGCCTCCGCTAGTTCCAGTAAATTCATACCATTGAATTAATTGGTGTGTTCCAGCAAAAGCATTTCCTAAAGTAAGCCATGGCCAAGATAAATCCCAATTATGATGAAAAGATTCAAATGCAATCCAAAAAGCGGGTAATAACCATGCTATATTTATTCCTTTTATTCCTCTTCTAACCGCATGGAAGATGGTAAAAGTGCAGGACATTAAAAGAGAATTAGCAAAGAATGCCATCAAGCCACCTTCAAATGATGCATTCACTACCCACCAGGTTGCCCCAATATTCCAAATTAAAAAGGTGATATAAGAGTATCCAAATACAGCAGCATTGGTAGCTTTTCTAGATTCTTGTAGTAAACTTTCTTCTACAATTAACAAGGGAAACCAGGCAATAAAAATGATGGGAACCCAACCTATTTCAGGCCATGAAAACGCAAGTAAAACACCTGATAGTATGGAAAGAAATAGTAATCTTAATTTTTTCATCGCTGCAAATATACTTGTAATGGGCAATAAAAAAAGGCTGCCTTTTTACAGACAGCCTCCTTTGATTCAAACAACCAAACTAAACAACTCTTATCTCGCGATAACTAAGCGCCGAACCCCCATTAGTTTGCTTTGGGTGTCGCGTAACGATAAGAGGTATACCCCCCCGGCAAGTTCATTCACCGGTATAGTGATGGTTTGAGCCCCAGTTGTGATGGTCTGGCTTTGGCTCCATACCGTTTGACCAGTGATGGTGGTCAGCGTGAATGATAGTTGTTTTGATTCTTGTAAATTCAATTTTAACTGAGCAATATCTGATGAAGGATTAGGGAATATCTCTCCATTAATTTCTGCTTGCGTGTATGAAGCTATTCCTGTAAGTTCAGTTCCCATCATTAAAGTAATATCTACTGTAGGAGTTTCTGGGGATAATGTAAACTCAATAGGTACACATGGCATGCCGGCAACGTCTGCCATTAATCTGTAAGTTCCATAAGCTAAGTTTCCAAGGCTAAAGTTTCCAGATGCATCAGTTTTGGTCCAACGTTGAGGCACATTACTTAAGTTTGTAACAACAACTGTAGCATTTGCTATTGGATTGGTGCCTTCGGCGCTAATTTTAAATGGACCGTCATCAATATCACCACCAACTGTTCCTGGTCCACCAGGATTTGTAGAATAAATCAATGCAATATTGTAACCTGCATTGCTGATTGTATTGTTGTTTAAAACGATTGGTTCAGCTAATTCCCAGTAGTACTGACTTCCAAAATAAGTTGGAACATAATTGCTGTAGTATGCTGAAGTTTCAGATAAAGAAGCTCTTACGAAATAAGTACCTGGAGAAATATTACTGAAATAATAAGTTCCACTGGTAATTGGTGTTTCCGCGGCGATAGTCATTGCTCCAGAAGTCGTGTCTTGCTGCACTAAATATACAGTTCCTTCATCTGCATAATTTGCTCCGGCAAACACTTGCCCGTAGATATACAAGTTTGCATTTTGGTCATACACATATACATATGTGCAATAAGTATCAGAACAGCTATCATTAGGTAAAGAAACTGTTAAACAAACTTCGTAATAACCTGTAGTTGCATAATTATGAGTAGGATTGGCTGCTGTTGAAGTTCCTCCATCACCAAAGTTCCAAGAATAACTGTATCCAATTGTGTTAAGATTATATGGATAAAATGCTATTGAAGTTGGAGCTCCATAAGGCTGATAACCGAATGTTGCGCTACAATTAGAAGTTACCTCTCCGTCATAAATTTCAATTTCTAATGTAACAGAATCTGCACAAGCATTTTCTAAACTCAATACTGCATGGTAAACATTCAAACTTCCTATTTGGTTGAAGGTCATAATAGGATTTGCTTCAGTAGAAACTTGCCCGTCTCCAAAAGTCCAGGAATGAAAATTTAAGTTTTCGAAACCTGAATTAGCAATAAACTGAACCAAATATGGAGGTTCCGCAGTTAGCTGATAAAAATAGAAGCCTGCATCACACAGTGGGTTTGCAACTTCTCCAGCATAAACATAGGCACAATAAGTATTTTGGCAGTTTGCAGAAGTTATGGTTAAACAAACTATATAATAGCCAGGTTGTGCATAGGTATGATCTGTATTTCCAAGATTATCCCCAAAAGTTCCATCCCCAAAATCCCAACTTGCAGTATATTCGGTATTGGGATCCATCAAACTTTGGTGTTCGAATCCAATTGTATTTGGATTATTAGGGGAATTGAAATAAGTAAAATATGCTTGGCAATTTGAGTTAACAGTATCTGTATTGAGAACAATTAATGAACAAAATTGATCCATACAACCGTTTTGACTAGTTACAAAATGGCATAATTCGAATGATTGAGCACCGCCTATTAAAACTGGGAAAATAGGATTGGCCTCATTTGAAATTAATGTGGTTCCACCTATTATCCACTCGTGCACATATTCAGAAACGTTCGGATAATTGCTGTTAAGGAAAAGCGTTGCTCCATCATTAACATAAGTGAAACTTGCATCACATTGCACATCATTGCCTGTTACTGTTATAGCTCTGCAATAAGTATCATTGCAGCCATTACCAAAAATTGACAAACAAACCATGTAAACTCCTGGATTTGCGTAAGTATGTTGTGCATCCATAGAGCCCATCACGTTACCATCGCCAAAATCCCATAAGTACGAAGCGGTATTTCCCGCTATAGATGTATTGATGAAATTAATAGTTTGTGGTTCATTGGTAATAACAGAAGTTACAAAGTTTGGACTACAAATAGAATCTAAAGGAAGTACTGTTGGGGTAATTGTATCACAATTGTATGCATTACAAGTTCCCCCGGTTACTGTTAAACATACTAAAATGTTCTCAACAGTAGTTCCAGGCATTACTAGGTTGTAACCTGTAAAAGTTGGCCCATTTAAAAACGTCCAAGTGTAATTTAAATCGTAATTTATCGGGGCAATTGGTTGAAGTGTATATACCCCAGGAGAGCTAGTATAGAAAAATTGAGCATCGCATATTACGTTTGTGTTTAAAGAAATTGAATCACAAAATGAATCTTCACAATTAGGTCCGCTTACTGCTAAACAAATTGCGTATTCACCAAGTTCAGCTGCTGGTATGAAAAAACTATATTCTCCCCCATTCAAGCCATTTGAAGAAGTCCAACTGTAAGTATTTTCAGAATTAAATGGTAAACTTGGTACCATGTATACTCCATCACTTAGTGTATAAATTCCAAAATTGGGTGTACATGGATAAGTTTGATCGTTACAAATCTCAAAATTCCTAGTAACCTCATCAATTGTTCCTTGTTGATTACTTAAGTCTTCAGTGAGGTAGGTACCATTACAATTTAAAGTTTTAATTAAATAAATTTGATTCATTCCAGTTGCACTACCATTAACGATTGTAATTGAATACCACCCTGTAGGATCAGTTACTGCAAGTCCATTTGAGTTGGAGGAATCTGCAGTAGCGTATGCTATAACAGTTTGATTAGCAATTGGAAGTCCAGTGCCCGCTTCTGTTATAAACCCATGAATAATAAGGTCGTTAGAAGCCTCTGCTTTCATTCCAATTAAGGAAAGCAACAAGGCGAAAACAAAAAGTAGTTTTTTCATAATTGTAAAGTTTGAGATGGTTTTAATTTTTTTGATGATACAAAAGTGAATATTCTTTTTACCTTGAACAAGAGCTAATCTAAGAAATCTTACATACTCAAAGTGATAATTTATGGTATTAGCTATTTTTATTTCATTATTTACGGTAGAAGTAGTTGATTTAATGATTACGTTGCCAATGATTATTTCAATGTAATATTTCTTTAATTTTATAGTAATAGGAATGAAATCATGAAAAATTGAGGTTATTTTGCCCGAAATGATGTTTACATATAGGTTATTATCTTATCTAAAATTCTTGTGGAATTCTAAAGGTCCGCATAGAGTCCACTCTCCTTTTGTATATAATTTATATATGAATCAAATGCTGGAAGATAGAGACTATTATATATATGAAGAAATTGAAAGTGTTAGAAAACCTTTGTTGGAAAGTGAGTTGTTGATTGATTGGGAGGAATTCGGTGCAGGTAAAAAACTAGAAATAAGAGATAATAAAAGGAAAATTTCAGATTTAGCCAAAACTAGCTTAGCTCCCGCAAAATTTGCTCGTTTGCTTCATAGATTAGCAATCCATTTTTCTCCTAAAATAACACTAGAATTAGGGACATGCCTTGGAATTACTTCACTCTACCTTGCGAAAAGTAATTCAAAATCAAATGTTGTAACAATTGAAGCAAACAAAGCGTGTTGTGAAATTGCGAAAAAGAATTTTGAAGCAATTAAAGCTCATAATATCCAATTAATTCAAGGGAGATTTTCAGACAAGCTTCCAGCATTGTTAAAATTACATGCTGTATTCGATTTCGTTTTTATTGATGGTGACCATAAATATGAATCAACAATAAGTTATGTAAATCAATTGCTTCCGAATTTATCAGAAGGCTCAGTTTTAGTATTAGATGACATTCACTGGAGCCCAGATATGAATAGAGCCTGGCAATTTGTTAAACAACTTCCTGAAGTAACAGTTACTATAGATATATATAGAATGGGCTTGGTTTTTTTTCATAAAGGACAAAGCAAAGAACATTTTACATTGAGATTTTAATTTACTTCTTTTAAATAAATTGCGCAATGCAATTAAATCACGTACGTTTGAACCATCATGATAAGTCACGACACCGTTATTGACATTCGCAATATTGTCCGCAATTTTCAATTGGGAGCAGAAACAATTTATGTTTTAAAACAATTGAATCTTCAAATTAATAGAGGAGAATATGTTGCTTTGATGGGACCATCTGGTTCAGGAAAATCAACGTTGATGAATATATTAGGTTGTTTGGACACACCAACAAGTGGAGAGTATTTTTTGAATGGAAAAAATGTAGCTCGTCTCTCTGATAATGAATTAGCTGAAATTAGAAATAAAGAAATCGGTTTTATTTTCCAGACTTTTAACTTGTTACCGCGGTCTACAGCTCTAGATAATGTTATTCTTCCATTAATTTATGCTGGTCAGAAAAAACAAGAACGTATTCTGAAAGCAGAGAAAACCCTTACACAGGTTGGTTTAGCAGATAGAATGACACATAAACCAAACGAACTTTCTGGAGGTCAGCGTCAAAGAGTAGCTATTGCTCGTGCTTTAGTTAATAATCCATCCATTTTGTTAGCTGATGAGCCTACTGGAAATTTAGATTCTAAAACATCTATTGAGATTATGGGTTTGTTACACGAAATTCATCAACAAGGCAATACTATCATTATTGTAACGCACGAAGAGGACATTGCTCAGCATGCTCATCGAATTATTAGGTTAAGAGATGGCCTAGTTGAATCTGATCAGGTGAATGCAAATATTAAAGTATATCAAAAAAATTAGTCATCGAATGAAAATTTATACTAAAACCGGAGATCAAGGTCAAACTTCATTACTCGGAGGAACTCGTGTGCCTAAGCACCATTTGCGAATAGAAGCTTATGGAAATTTAGATGAATTAAATTCTGCAATTGGCTTACTGAGAGATTCCATACCAAATAGAAATCACGAAGCTGTCCTAGTTGAGATACAAGACAGAATTTTTACACTAGGCTCTCATCTTGCTTCTGACCCTGAAAAAAGCAAGGTTAAAATTCCAGATATTTCAGATACTGATATTTTATTTCTTGAAATCGGTATGGATGCATTCAATGAAACACTTCCAGAGATGAGAAATTTTATTCTTCCTGGTGGTCATACTGCGGTTTCTGTTTGCCATATAGCAAGATGTATTTGCAGAAGAGCAGAAAGGAGCATTGTTCACCTTTCTGAACACAGTTATGTAGAGTCAATTGTGATACAATATGTGAACAGACTTTCAGATTACTTGTTTGTCTTGGGTAGAAAACTGGCACAAGAAACAGATGCAATCGAAACTCCCTGGAAACCAAGGATGTAAAATATATTCACAGATGTAATACCGAACATAAACTTCTTACTTTTGCGGAAAATTGAGAAGCAACAAACTTTTTGGTTTACTCGTAATCAAATAATTAATATAAATAAATAAACGGCTATGTATTGGACACTTGAACTTGCTTCCTATTTAGAAGATGCGCCATGGCCTGCTACCAAAGACGAATTGATAGATTTTGCTATTCGTTCAGGAGCACCACTAGAAGTAATTGAAAACCTTCAGGAAATTGAAGACGAAGGTGAAATATACGAAAGCATCGACGAAATTTGGCCAGATTATCCTACCAAAGAAGACTTCTTCTTTAACGAAGACGAATATTGATCAAACTATTCGGGAATTTTTTGATTTTAAGCGCTGCATTCTTAGATGTAGCGCTTTTTTATTTATTTTATTTGAATTAATTTTAAAAAGGGTCAGAATCATTTAGGCCAACTTTTTGGAATTTCTGCTTCAATAATAACTAATTCCTTTTTTACAGGATGTTCAAATTGAAGCTTTCTCGCATGTAAGCATATACTTCGATCGGTATTTCCTCTTCTTGCTCCGTATTTTACATCTCCTTTTATTGGCCAATTCATTGCTGAAAGTTGAACCCTTATTTGATGATGACGGCCAGTTAAAGGATCAACTTCTAATAATGTATAATTATCGAGAATGCTGATCACTGTAAATTTTAATTCGCATCGTAAATATCCTTCCTTAGGTTCTTTTAGGGCTTTGGAGCGATTTTTCTCTTCGTTTTTATTAAGATAATGGACCAAAATGCCTTCTTTTTCATTTACTTTCCCTTCTACCAATGCCCAATAAGTCTTTTGAATAGCTCTTAATCTAAATAACTCATTCATTTTAGATAAGCCTTTGCTGGTTTTTGCAAACAACACCACACCGCTAACAGGTCTGTCAATTCTGTGAATTACGCCTATAAAAGAATCTCCAGGTTTTTCATATTTTACTTTTAAAAAACCAGCAACTAGTTCACTTAAAGGAATATCACCAGTTTTATCACCTTGAACAATTTGTCCTGACTTTTTATTAATTGCAATAAAGTGGTTGTCTTCAAATAAGACTTCAAGCTCATCCATTAATTTGGTGATTTAGTACTGCTCTTGTTTATTTGGAAAATCACGACTTTTCACATCTTTCACATAATTGCCAATTGCTCCAGTAATTTGCTCAAATAAGTTGAGGTAAGTGCGCAAAAACCTAGGTTTAAATTCAGTATTTATTCCCAACATATCATGTAAGACTAACACTTGACCATCAACTTCTCCACCCGCCCCGATTCCAATAATAGGAATGGTAAGTTCTTTGGCCACCCTTTCTGCCAAAGCTGCAGGAACTTTTTCTATAACAATTGCAAAACATCCTGCTTCTTGCAATAAATGAGCATCATGTATCAATTTGTTAGCTTCTTCTTCTTCTTTGGCGCGCACTACATAAGTGCCAAATTTGTAAATCGATTGTGGTGTTAGTCCTAAATGTCCCATAACAGGTACACCTGCACTTAAAATTCGTTTTACCGATTCTACAACTTCTTCACCTCCTTCTAATTTAATAGAGTGAGCTCCTGTTTCTTTCATCACTCTAATAGCAGATGTAAGCGCTTCTTTAGAATTTCCTTGATAAGAACCAAAAGGTAAATCAACAACCACTAAGGCTCTTTCTGTTCCTTTTATTACTGAAGAAGCATGGTAAATCATTTGATCTAAAGTTATAGGCAATGTTGTTTCATGTCCTGCCATCACATTTGAAGCAGAATCACCAACTAAAATTACATCCACTCCGGCCGCATCTACCATTTTAGCCATCGAAAAATCATAGGCAGTGAGCATTGAAATCCTTTCACCTTTAAACTTCATTTCTTGTAAAGTTTTGGTAGTTACACGTTTAACTTCTTTTTGTACTGACATATAATTCTTTCCGATAAAAGGCAATATTAGTCATTTACATCTATTGGTTGAAATTTCTACATTTGCACCATGCGTAAAATATTATTTTTTGTAATTCTTGGTCTTGCCGTTTTATTAAATTCTTGTAAAAATGACCTTGAAGTAAATGCCCCTTGGAAAGATACTACCATTGTTTTCGGCCTTCTTAACAGAGGAGACTCAATCCAATATATCAGAATAAGTAAGGCGTTTTTGGGTGAAGGAAATGCGCTAGATTTTGCTAAAGAATTTGATTCCCTATATTATAATACAATTGATATAGATGTAAAAATGGAAGAGTATAATAGTGACGGAATACTTACTGAAACTTATAATCTTACAGCAGACTCTAGTATTGATAAAGAGCCTGGCATTTTTAATGCACCTAAACAATTGCTTTATACATTTAGCACTTTTGGAACTAATTCTTTGGATGCTAATGCTTCTTATAAGTTAGTAGTCAAAAATAATAAAACAGGTAATGAAGTTTCAGCAACTACTAATCTTGTTGCTAAACCTGTGATAACAAAACCAGTTTTTAATGAAACAGATTTAAGATTATATCCATCAGGAAAAACTGCATTTAAATGGAAAGCATCAAAAAACGGGTACCTTTATGAAGCTTTTATTAGATTTTTATATAAAGAAATTAGGCCAGATGCTCCTAATGATACTGCATATAAATTTGTTGAATTAAATCTTGGCCGCCAAACTAGTATTTTTCAGGAAGGGACCATAGCTAATGAATTGGAAGCAGATATTGAAAACAAAAATATTTATCAAGCATTGTTTTCTTTTATTCCACAAGCTACGGCTGAAAATCCTGCCATTAGATTTCCATCAGGTTTGGAATTTATTGTAAATGTTACTACAAATGAAATGAACACTTATATTAGTGTTAATCAGCCCTCTAATACTATTACACAAGAAAGACCGCAATATACCAACATCACCAATGGAATTGGTATATTTTCTTCCAGAGGACGTGTTTCTAGATTTCTACCTTTTAGAGATTTTACACTAGATTCATTGCAAAGCAGTCCCATTACAAGTGGCTTGAATTTCCAATAATATTTCGGACGTTATGTCATTGAATTTATGACATTTTCAATTTTATAAATAGTATTCTGTCAAAAAATACCTATTTGCAAGTAACATTTTGGGTGGCATAATGATTGAAAACGCCGTCTCAAACAAATCTTAAATATAATTTAACATGGGAAAAATCATTGGTATAGACTTAGGTACGACAAATTCTTGCGTATCGGTTATGGAAGGTAACGAGCCTGTAGTGATTCCTAATAGTGAAGGCAAACGCACAACTCCATCTATTGTAGCGTTTTTAGATAAAGGTGAACGTAAAGTTGGGGACCCAGCTAAACGCCAAGCTATTACAAATCCTACAAAAACAATTTCATCAATTAAACGATTCATGGGTAACTCTTTTTCTGAAGTGCAAACAGAAGCAGGGCGTGTACCTTACAAAGTAGTAAAAGGAGATAACAATACTCCACGTGTGCAGATTGACGACCGCACTTATACTCCTCAAGAAATTTCAGCAATGGTACTTCAAAAAATGAAGCAAACTGCTCAAGATTATTTAGGTCATGACATTACGGAGGCTGTTATTACTGTTCCTGCATACTTTAACGATGCTCAACGTCAAGCAACTAAAGAAGCAGGAGAAATTGCAGGTCTTAAAGTTATGCGTATTATTAATGAGCCAACCGCTGCGGCTTTGGCTTATGGTCTAGATAAAAAGAATGCAGATATGAAAATTGCTGTATTTGATTGTGGAGGAGGAACCCACGACGTTTCAATTCTTGAATTGGGCGAAGGTGTTTTTGAAGTAAAGGCAACTGACGGAGATACCCATTTAGGTGGAGATGATTTTGACCAAAAAATAATTGATTGGTTGGCAGATGAGTTTAAGTCTACTGAAGGAGATGGATTAGATTTGACAAAAGACCCAATGGCTCTGCAACGTTTAAAAGAAGCGGCTGAGAAAGCGAAAATTGAGTTATCAAGTTCTGCAACTACAGAAATTAACTTGCCTTATATTACTGCAACTTCATCTGGTCCTAAGCACCTTGTTAGAACTTTAACAAAAGCTAAATTCGAGCAGTTGGTTGATGATTTAATTCGTCGCACAATTGAACCTTGCAAAAATGCGCTTAAAAATGCTGGTTATTCTACAAGCGATATTGATGAGATTATTTTAGTCGGAGGTTCTACAAGAATCCCTGCAGTGCAAGCAGCAGTTGAGAAATTCTTTGGCAAAGCACCTTCTAAAGGTGTAAACCCAGATGAGGTAGTTGCAATTGGAGCAGCTATTCAAGGCGGTGTGTTAACAGGTGAAGTAAAAGATGTTCTTTTATTAGATGTTACACCTCTTTCTTTGGGAATTGAAACAATGGGAGGCGTGATGACAAGATTGATCGAGTCAAATACAACAATTCCAACTAAAAAATCTGAAACATTTTCCACAGCGAGCGATAGTCAACCTTCTGTAGAAATTCATATTTTGCAAGGAGAAAGACCAATGGCTGCTCAAAATAGAACAATCGGGCGTTTTCATTTAGATGGAATTCCTCCTGCACCACGCGGTGTTCCTCAAATAGAAGTAACTTTTGATATTGATGCAAATGGAATTTTACATGTTGCTGCGAAAGACAAGGCTACTGGAAAAGAGCAAAAAATTAGAATCGAAGCATCTTCTGGACTGAGTGACGATGAAATAAAGAAAATGAAAGCTGAAGCAGAAGCGAATGCCGAGGTTGACAGAAAAGCGAAAGAAGAAGCTGAGAAAGTAAACCAAGCCGATAGTTTAATTTTTCAGACTGAAAAACAACTGAAAGAGTTTGGAGATAAGATACCAGCAGATAAGAAATCTACTATTGAAAGTGCTTTAACTACACTAAAATCAGCACATCAAAATAGAGATTTAGTAGGTATTGATACTGCATTAGAAGCTTTAAATACCGCTTGGGCTGCAGCTTCTGAAGATATGTATAAAGCATCTCAGGAAGCACCACAAAACGAAACACCAAATCAAAATCAACAAAATGAAACTCAAAATGCTGAGGTTACTGATGTGGATTTCGAAGAAGTAAAATAAAAATAAGTATATAAATGAAAAAGAGGCTACTCCCCTAGGATAGCCTCTTTTTTTATTTTGCACGGTTTAGTCTTTGCAGACTAGAATAGTTTATTCACAAACCACTTCGCATACTACCAAATATCGAAGTTACAATTAGAAAAACCGTACTAAGTTTCTATTCTAATAGTAAAACAAAACTACACTCTCTTTATCTATTGTGAAATAGGTGTTAATACTTATTTTTCAATTTCATTTATTAAGGATTTATAGTTCAAGCAAAATTTTAATAACGATAAATGTCCTTTAACCCTGAGCTTATGAGAGATGTTAGAACGATGATTATCAACAGTTTTGACACTAATATATAACTCTAGGGATATATCTTGCGATGTTTTGTTCTCAGAGATTAGTTTTAAAATTCGTATTTCAGAAGTTGTAAGATTATTTATTTGTTCTTTTACTTGAGCAGTAACTAAAGGAGTGATTACTTCTTTATCTTCAATGTTTTTTATATAATCTTCTTTTCTTTTCAACCTAACATTAATAGCAGAAATCAGTTCGTTTCGAGTAAAAGGTTTTGTAATATAATCGTCGGCTCCTAGAGACATTCCGTTTCTGATATCTGTTCTATCAACTTTAGCAGAAATATAAATAAATGGAATGTTTAGAAGTTTTTCATTCTTTGAAAGCTCATTAATCAGCCAATAACCATCATATTCATTCATTTTTATATCGCATAAAATGATGTCTGGATTATTCATTTGAATTTCATAGAGACCTTCTTTGCCGTTTGAAGCAGCAAAAGTTTCATAGCCTTCCATTTGTAATATTTCAATAATGTTCTCTCTCAAACGATTTTCATCTTCTACTACTACAATTTTTTTCATAATTTCTTTTGTAAATATGGAAACTCAAGTTTAAATGTGGTACCCTTTTCTTGATTACTGATAAGGCTTACTTTTCCTTGGTGCATTTCGGTAAGTTGTTTTACAATCACCAAACCCAGACCTGCACCGGGAATAGCTTCCGCGTTAGAACATCTGTAAAATGAAGTAAATAAATTAGGGGCCTCTTCTTCAGGAATTCCAATGCCATAATCTTTTATTTCTATTACAATTGTTTCTTCAAGATACCTCACAATCATTATTGGATCAGGTTCATTCATTGAATATTTAAACGCATTTGAAAGTAAATTTTTAAAAATATACCGCATCATGCTCACATCCATTTCAATTTTTCTAGGATTTCCTCTAATTTCATGACAAACTGTTCGCGGAGCATAATTGCTAAATGTTTCTTCAATAATCAACTCGTTTACAAAGTTCAGAAAGTCAGCTTCCACCGGGGTATAAACCATTCTTCCTGCATCAAATCTTCCTAACACAAATATATTATTCATAATATCGGACATTCTTCTAATCTCATGAGTAATTCTTTTGTGATGCCTTTCGAATGTTTTCTTCAAAGGGTCTTTAGAATCTACATTTTGAATAAATGACAAGTCGAGAATGTCGATGCTAGACTGAATACTAGCTAAAGGAGTTCTAAACTCATGAGAAGCAAGATGAATAAACTTAGTTTTAAGGTTGCTTAAATTCCTTTCAGTATCCAGCGTTTGAAGTATATTTTTTTCGGCTTCTTTAATAGATGAAATATCGTTTTGTACTACAATAAATCCTTCAATCTCAGAAGATTGGTTTTTTAAGGGAGTAATATCTAAGTAAATCCAATAGCCTAAACCTGATTTTTTATATTGATACTGTTCTCCTCGGTATGGATTTCCTAATTCTAATGATTTAGAAATTTCCAACATACTGTTCAAGCTTGTGGCATCTCCTATTCCTATAATCTGAATGTTTTTTCCAATAGTATCTTCTATTAGGTATCCTGTGTTTTTAAGATAACCCTCATTAACCCATTCAATGTTACCTTTTTTATCTAACATTAACACTTGAGAATTAGTCTTTTCAAGCACCATCCCCAATTTCTCTAATTCCTTCTCTTGTATTTTTTTGTTAGAGGTATCTTTAAATAAACAAAGCGTATCTCCATTATCAAGCAATGTTAAACTAAGTTCCAAATATATTAATGAATCATCTTTTTTCTTTCCTCTAATCTCTCCTCTAAAATTTCCGCTCAAGTTAAGCTGTCCTTTTACGAGAGTGTCAATTTTTTCTGTCTCATCAAGAAAATGAAGGGTTGTCCAAGGTTTACCCAATAATTCCTTTGAAGTACTGTATCCAAAAACATCTAATAATGCTTTATTAACAAAGAAGTATTCACCTTTGGGATTTCTAATTGCAATTGCTTCTTTAGTATGATTTAATTGAACTAGTAATTTTTTTGGATTTTCAATAAAAGCTTGTTTTTCTGAAAATACCTGAAAAGCACCAATTATTCTTCTTTGTCCATCAATTAGATCATTAATATAGACACCTAAAAGAACCATCTTTCCAGAATTTAGTAATTCAATTCTGATAGAAAAACTATCTATTGTTCCTTCAATTAGCTCTGCAATTCTAATCTTTAGTAATTCAAGATTAAAAGGTTTAAAAATAGATTCAATATTTTTACCCTTAAGCTTGTTTTCATTAGATTCTAAAAGTATTTGAGCGGATTTGTTAACTCTTGTAAAACAAGAATCGTTGTCTAATTCAAACCAAATTAAGTTAACATCCATAAAAGACTCACTCATGCAATAAGAATAAATTCGTACATAGAATTATTAAGATTTTATTCATTCCAAATGTAAAATTCTTTTTTTAGATAGTACATAAGTATTAATACCTATTTAAGGTATTCAATGCTAGCGTTTATTTACTTTTGCTTTTTTGAACAAATTTATGTTCTGTTTATTTAGCTTTTATGAATCAAACAAAAACAGGAGTTTTATTAATGCAATTGGGAACTCCAGATAGCGCATCAACAAAAGATGTGAGAAAGTATTTAAGGGAATTTTTAATGGATCCAAGGGTGATAGATGTTCCTTATTTGTTACGTCAATTACTAGTAAATGGAATTATCGCCAATTTTAGAGCTCCTAAATCAGCTAAGTTATATAAAGAGATTTGGTCTGAAGAAGGCTCTCCACTTTTGATTCATGGAAAAGAGGTTACCAAACTTTTGCAGAAACAATTAGGAGATAATTTTATAGTAGAATTAGGGATGAGGTATCAAAATCCCCCAATGATAGATGCTTTGGAAAGATTTAGAAAATTGAAGTTAGATAAGATAATTTTATTGCCCTTGTTCCCTCAGTTTGCTTCTTCTAGCACAGGCTCGGCTATGCAAAAAGCAATGGAAGTAATTTCAAAGTGGGAAATTATTCCTTCTGTAAACGCAATTTCAAGTTATTACGACCATCCAGATTATATAAAACTTTGGGCAAGTAAAGGAGCAACAATGCTTACCGAAAACTTTGATGCCTTTATGTTTACATTTCATGGAGTTCCATGGAGACATATTCGTAAAACTGAGTGCGGAGGGAACTGCCAAGAAGGACCAAAGGAATGTGCAATTATTAATGCCGAAAACCATGTTTGCTATCGCGCGCAATGTTTTGCAAACGCAAGAGCTGTGAGAGATGCCATTGGATTGCCAAAGGAAAAAACGTTGATAACTTTTCAATCAAGATTGGGTAGAGATCCATGGCTTACACCTTATACTGATGAAACATTAATTAAATTGGCAAAAGAAGGTAAAAAGAGAATTCTAGTCTTTTCTCCATCATTTACAGCTGATTGTTTGGAAACGATCCATGAAGTAGGAGTTGAATATAATGAGCTGTTTCAGCACAATGGTGGAGAATCTGTAACCCTTGTTCCTAGCATGAACAGCGATGCTGGATGGATTGATTTTTTAAAAATGCAGGTAAAACAACAAGCAAATTAGCATTTAATTGCGAAAGTATTTCATCTTTGCCTTTGTTAATTTTTAAATGTTACCAGAGCGATTTAAATTTATTCACCCTTATATTTTTCTTTGCGCATTGTTATTAATGGCCATTGCTTTGCCATTCTCTTTATTTTTAATGAGTTTGTCTCAGTTCATTTTAATTGCAAATTGGATATTAGAAGGGGATTATAGGAATAAACTAAAAATGTTTATTTCAAATAAAAACGCAATTTTAATTTCATGCATTTTTTTACTTCTTATTCCAGGCATTTTTTATTCTAATGATATTCAAGAAGCATTAAAACAAAGTAGAATTAATTTGCCATTTTTAATTTTACCTTTTATTTTATCTACTTCCCAACATTTAAGAAAAGGAGAATTATTTAAAGTATTTCTGATTTATATTTTGTCAGTATTAGCAGCTTCTTTATGGTGCGCTTTCGTTGGTCTACCTGCTTGGTTAAATGGGAAATTATCTGACATAAGAGAAATGTCTTTATTTATTTCTCATATAAGATTTTCAATGATGATTGCTTTTGCAGCATTACTTTCTATTTGGCTACTTAGAAATGCTAAAAAGCCTATTAGTAATGGCATTAAATATACTTTAATGTTGTCATTTATTTTATTAATTATTTTTCTTTTTATACTCCAATCAGTAACTGGAATAGGGATTTTCTTATTTATTTCTATATTTTATTTTTCTAAATACCTTTTAACAAGATTTAATGTATTTAGATTTGCAGGCTTTATTTTAGTGCTGACTGGGGTATCTTTTTTTATTTTTAGAAGTGCGAATAATTCATTATTAGAGTATAATTCACCTAAACAAGTTGCATCTGAAATTAAAGAATTAAATACAAAAAAAGGAAATCCATACACACATGATTGCAGTGTGGTTGAAAATGGGAATTTTGTTTTAGCTTATATAAGTGAAAAAGAGATTAAAGAAACTTGGAAAAAAAGAAGTAAAATTTCTATTGATAGTTTGGATGGAAAAGGGAATCCAATTTATTTTACAATTATCAGGTATTTAAATTCTAAGGATTTGCATAAAGATGAAGAGGGAATTAATCAATTAACCGAGCGTGATATTAGATTTATTGAGAATGGAATAGCTAATTATAATTATACAGGTTTTTGGGGAATAAAAATGAGATTTTATCAGTTTCTATGGGAACTCGATTTTTACAAACGCGGCGGCAATAATGGCTCAGGATATACCATCTTGATGAAAAAAGAATTTTGGAAAAATACCTTGGCCATTATAAAAGAACATCCTTTCATCGGTGTTGGAACTGGCGATGCAAAATTGGCAACACAAGAGCAATATCAAAAAAGCAATTCATGGCTGGAAGAAAAATGGCAATTAACTGCGCATAACTACTATTTATATATCGCACTTATAGCGGGAATTCCAGGCCTTTTTGTTTTCCTAATTTCATTTTTTTATCCTGTTTTTTCAAATAGGAATTACACTTATTTTCCCTTGAGTGCTTTAGTTTTGATTGCTGCAATAGCAATGCTTACGGAAGATTTATTTACAACGCAAGCAGGAGTTTCTTTTGTTGCTTATTTTTATAGCTTATTTCTTTTTTCTAGGTCCAAAGAGGAATAACTCTTCAGGAGTTTGTGGCGCTTCATCAGAAATATCTTCATTTTCAGCCTTTGTTCCTTTCCCAGATACTATTAATACCAATTCTCCTTTTGGAGACTGTTCCGCATATTTAAGATGTAATTCTTCGAGGGTTGAACGCACACATTCTTCAAATATTTTAGAAATCTCTCTCACCAATGCTACCTTACGGTCTTTTCCAAACACAGGAATCATTTGTGCCAATGTCTTGCTGATTCTATGAGGAGACTCATAAAAAACAATGGTTCTTTCTTCATTTTCTAGTTGTTGAATCCTTGCCATTCTTCCCTTTTTATGAGGTAAAAATCCTTCAAAGCAAAATCTATCTGTAGGAAATCCAGACATTGCTAAGGCTGGAATGATAGCAGTTGGACCAGGTAAACATGTAACTTGAATTTTCTCCTCAATACATGTCTTTACCAATAAATAGCCAGGGTCGGAAATGGAAGGCGTTCCAGCATCACTTACCAACGCAACCATATTTGCATTCTTTATTTGAATCACAATAGATTGTAATTGCTGGTGCTCATTATTGAGATGAAATGGCTTTAATGTTTTAGAAATACCAAGATGATGCAATAAAAAACCAGTTGTTCTCGTATCTTCTGCAAGTATGAAATCTGCTTCTTTAAACGTGCGAATCGCTCTTAAAGTAATATCTTCTAAATTTCCAACGGGTGTTGGTACAAGTACCAGACTTCCCATTATTATGAATTGAACAAATATCTTCGATTGAGAAGTTCAGCGAGGCCTTGAAATGATTTCGACTCAGGATCCCATGAATACTTAGTCTTCATTTCCTGAAAACAATCTTCTGCGTCAGAATAAGTATCGAAATTGTTTAACTTTTCAAGAGCCTCATTATAATCAGTTACATTATTTTTGAATAATTCCTTTAGATAAATAAATTTCTCGTTAATTCCTATTGCTGATTTTATATTTGAAATTGGCTGACGATTAGCAGTACTGGTAACAGTTTTTTCAGCTACTGGTTTTGCAATTTTATCATATAAAGAGGCTGCCTTTTCAAAAATGCTTTCCTTTTTAGGTTCAGATGAAGACGGTTCAGGCTTAAACTCAATTTTTCTCACCGTTGGAACAAAGTCCTTCTCCCGTTCCTTCAGCAAATCTACCTTGGGTGCTATGTTAGGTGCCGCATTGTTTACTACAGAAACATTTGAAGGTGGAGTTTTTGCCTTTACATCTTCTATTATCTCAGTGCCATTGATAGTTTTTTGCCATGCAATGGGTGAAGGTGCATCTTCAGTTTTAGAAACTTCTTCAACTTTAACTTCTACCGGCTCAACATCTTCAATTGAAGCTTCAATATTAATTTTTTCCTTAATTTCTTCTGCTTTTACTTCAACAACTTCTTCTACTGGATTTACAACTGCAGGTTTTTCAACAACGACTTCTGCTTTCGCAACAGGAGCTTTCGCTTTTTCAGCTTCTATAGAAGCGGCAACTGCTTTAGATGCCATTGAAGCCAAATTGGCTCTTCGGTGGTGCACAGCAGCTGATTTTAAATCAAGAAAACACTCATACAACTCTTGAATGTCTTTTAAAGCAAGATCAATTTCTAAAGTTGGAATATTATTATTGAACTGTATGATACGTGCATACTGTTCTTCCACCTTATAAAGTGTGTGGGTAATGTCTTCGTGAATGCGGCTGGCGTCCATTTTTGAATATTTATTTCAAGAAAAACCTAATTACTTTTATATAGTTTTGCAATAATACAAAAGTGTGTAAAAATAAGTAAAATAGGTTTTGAAATACTGATATGTTTTTAGAAAATACCATTCATTCAAATAAACGCCGTGGTTGGATTGAAGTAGTCTGTGGCTCAATGTTTTCCGGAAAAACAGAAGAGCTTATTCGAAGGTTAAAACGCGCACAATTCGCAAAACAAAAGGTAGAAATCTTTAAACCAGCCATTGATAAAAGGTATCATATTGATGATGTGGTGTCGCATGATTCCAATTCCATCCGTTCTACGCCTGTTGAATCTTCACAAAGCATTTTATTATTTGCAAGCGATGTTGATGTGGTTGGAATTGATGAAGCACAATTTTTTGATTCTGAAATCGTAAATGTTTGCAATGTGCTCGCGAAACAAGGCATTCGCGTTATTGTTGCGGGACTTGACATGGATTTCAGGGGAGTTCCTTTTGGACCAATTCCCGCATTAATGGCAACTGCCGAATATGTTACGAAAGTACATGCCATTTGTATGATTTGTGGAAACTTAGCCAATCATTCTCATCGCTTAGACAATTCGAATGATGCTTTGGTTTTATTGGGTGAAACCGAAACATATCAACCCTTATGCAGAGATTGTTTTTACGATAGAAATCCTCAACCGTATAACAATAAAACAAGTTAACGATGGATTTTTCTTTGCAAAAATTTGCTGATTATCTATATGTTTCTGCCCAAATAAATGCCATTTCAAAAACTGAATTCAAAGAAATAGTATTTGACAGCCGAAGGGTTTTTCATCCAGCTAAAAGCTTGTTTGTTGCCATTAAAAGCAATAAAGGCGATGGACAAAAATACATCAAGGAACTCGCTGAAAAAGGTGTTGTTAATTTTATTGTTGAGCGCGATTCTGAAATAAAAAATATTGCCTACGTAAATTATATTTTAGTCGACAATGCAATAGATGCCTTGCAAAAAATTGCCGCTCAACATAGGAAAAAATTTACATTTCCAATTGTGGGAATTACAGGCAGCAATGGAAAAACCATTGTTAAAGAATGGCTATATTCAGTTTTACAAGAAGATTTAAAAATATACAGAAGTCCTAAAAGTTTTAATTCGCAGTTAGGTGTTCCTATTTCGGTTTTGCAAATCAATCAGGAAAACAATTTTGCAATAATTGAAGCTGGAATTTCTCAGCCAAATGAAATGAACAAACTGGCCAATGTAATACAACCAGATTGGGGAATTTTTACAAATATTGGTTCAGCTCATGCTGAAAATTTTGATTCCATTGAAGAAAGAATTCGAGAAAAAATGCTGCTTTTCGAAAAGTGCAAAGTGCTTTTTTATAGCACCGACCATGAACTTATTCACCGAGAAGTAAATCAAAGCAAACAATTATCAAACTGCCAAAAGATTACTTGGGGAACGCAAGAAAATGTACAACTCAAGGTTATTTCTTCGCATGTAAATTTGGGGAATACTTTTGTAAGATTAAAATGGCAAGAAAGGGAATATTCATTGACGTTTCCATTTGCTGATAAGGCTTCTATCGAAAATTTACTGCATGTTTGTTTGGTAATGCTTCATTTGGGTTATAATTTTGAAACCATTCAAAGTCGCATGCTACAGCTGCAAGCCTTGGAAATGCGCCTAGAAATTAAAGCAGCCATCAACAACAGTGTAATAATAAACGATGCCTATAGCGCCGATATTGAGTCGCTAAAGATTGCACTCAATAGCATGGAGCAGCAGGTAAAATACAAGCAGCGGGTTTTGTTTTTATCTGATTTTTACCAGACAGGGAAATCAAAAGAAGACCTTTATTCGGAGATAAGTTTACTTATCAAACAAAAAGAAATCTCTTTATTGATAGGAGTCGGAGAGGAAATAGCCGCATTCAGGAATTATTTCCCAAATAATGCTTTGTTCTTCAAAACGACTAACGATTGTTTAAACAATATTGGGCAAATTCCCATCCAAAATGCCTGTATTTTATTAAAAGGAGCAAGGGTATTTGAGTTTGAAAAGATTGCCGACATTTTACAAGAAAAATCTCACGAAACAGTTCTAGAAATAAACCTTTCAGCACTTTTACAAAACCTCAATTACTACCGTAGTTTGTTGAAACCAAATGTTAAAACGATGGCAATGGTAAAAGCCTTTTCTTATGGGAGCGGAAGTGCCGAAATTGCCAATGTTTTACAACACAATGGGGTTGATTACTTGGCTGTTGCCTACGCCGACGAAGGAATTGCACTCAGAAAAGCTGGCATAACTTTACCAATTATGGTAATGAATCCCGAAAAAGATGGTTTGTTAGCCATGATAGAACACCAATTGGCTCCTGAAATTTACAACTTTAGAATCCTAGAAGCATTTTCAGAAATTACTAAGAACCGCGCTGGCTATGAGGAAAATCCAATAAAGATTCAATTGAAACTAGATACCGGAATGCACCGTTTGGGTTTTGAAGAAGCAGATTTGCCCGAATTGTGTAAACGCATCAATACCATGCCTTGGTTTGAGGTGGAGGCAGTGTTTTCGCACTTGGCTGCTAGTTCAGAACCCAATTTCGACGATTTTACACAATTGCAAATTCAGCGATTTACTGATTGGAGCAATTACATTCAACAACAAACTGGTAGAACCTTTTTACGGCATATTTTAAATTCAGGAGGAATTTCTAGGCATGTTTCCGCCCATTTCGATATGGTGCGACTTGGCATTGGTTTGTATGGCATTGGTTCTAAAGAAGAACGACCTTTTTTGCAACATGTGAGCACGCTCAAAACCACCATTTCTCAAATCAAAGAATTGGCAGCAGGTGAAACTGTAGGCTATAATCGCCTTGGAAAAATTACTCAACCTTCCCGAATTGCCACTTTGCCAATTGGTTATGCCGATGGTTTTCTTAGAAAATTGGGCAATGGCAAAGGTTGTGTTTTTATAAATGGACAGTCTGCTTTTACCATTGGCGGTATCTGCATGGACATGTGCATGGTAGATATTACACATTTGCCACAAGTAAAGGAAGGCGATTCAGTTATCGTATTTGGAAATCCACAACACATTCACCAAATGGCCGAAATGCTCGATACCATTCCTTATGAAGTGCTCACTGGAATTTCTGCAAGGGTAAAACGCATTTACTTTCAAGAATAATTCAATCTTATTACTAATTTCGCTGCGTGTCAATCAAAGTAAATAACGTATCAAAAAATTATGGCAAACAGAAAGCCTTAGATGGACTTTCATTCGAAGTTGCCAAGGGAGAAATTCTAGGTTTTTTAGGCCCTAACGGTGCCGGAAAATCTACCATGATGAAGATTCTTACCACCTTTATTCCTCCAACCGAAGGAACCGCAGAAGTATGTGGTTTCGATGTGCGGGAGCAAAGCATGGAAGTTCGTCGAAACGTTGGCTATTTGCCAGAACACAATCCTTTGTACCTCGACATGTATGTAAAGGAATACCTCGGATTTATTGCAGGTTTGCACCAATTACCCAACAGAGACAAACGCGTTTCAGATATGATTGGACTTACAGGTTTAAATGTGGAACAACACAAGAAAATTGGGGCGTTGTCCAAAGGTTACCGGCAAAGAGTTGGGCTGGCGCAAGCGCTCATTCACGACCCAAAAGTGTTGATTTTAGATGAGCCAACCAGCGGACTCGACCCTAACCAATTGGCCGATATTCGTGCACTTATCAAGAAAATTGGGAAGGAAAAAACCCTCATGTTTTCTACCCACATTATGCAGGAAGTAGAGGCAGTTTGCGACCGCGTTATCATCATTAACCAAGGTAAAATAGTAGCCGACGAAAAAGCCGATATGATTGGTAAAATTGGTAAAAATAATTCCACCATTATCGTAGAATTCGACAAGGATATTTCCCTAAAATTATTGCAAAACATAGAAGGAGCAGCACGCGTAGAAAGTTTAGGAAAGCAGCAATGGGAATTTTTCTCTAAAAACCCCAACGAAGATATTCGCCCTGCAATATTCAAATTCGCGGTAGAACATAATTTAACGGTACTTACCATCAACAAAACCGAAAAGAAACTCGAAGAAGTTTTTCAGTTACTTACCAGAAAATAATTTTTTGGGCACGCTCCTTTGGAGCCGTTTATCCCAATGGGATGTCTTGGCCCGTCCCTTGGGACCTGGTTCAGCCACTCGTGCGGGCATTTTGTTAAGATAATCTTGTGTGGAATGAATAATTAAAAAGGAATAATTAATAATTGGGCTATGGTGTTGGATGGAGGATTTGTTTTTTTCATGAAAATTTATTGAATTATTTAATTGGAGGCATGATTTGCCATGGGTTTCAGCTGAATTGCCATGGGTTTTAACCCAAAAACAAATGCCCGCGCCAGTGATTGAGCAAACTACCGCCCGACGCAGGAGGGCAGTAGTAGCGAAAGCACGGTTTACAAAACAATAGCGCAATGTTTAAATTTTAGAAAATGCCTGTGTTGTTTTGTAAAGGCGCCCAAAAAACTATGTATAATATTGCATTTAAAGCAAAATTGTTGGGTGAAAATTTGAATTGGTTTAATGACTTGCTTTACTTACTTTTGCGCCTCTAAAAATGTAAAAATACAATAGATGCCATATTTATTCACATCAGAATCAGTTTCGGAAGGTCATCCGGATAAAGTTGCAGATCAGATATCAGACGCGCTAATTGACCAATTTTTAGCTTATGATCCTTCTTCAAAAGTTGCTTGCGAAACGTTGGTTACAACTGGTCAAGTTGTGCTTGCTGGTGAGGTAAAATCTGAAGCATATTTAGACGTGCAAGAAATTGCTCGCGAGGTTATTCGTAAAATTGGTTATACCAAGTCTGAATACATGTTTGAGGCTAATTCTTGTGGTATTTTCTCAGCTATTCACGAACAGTCCGCAGACATTAATCAAGGTGTAGAAAAGAAAGATCCTTGGAAACAAGGTGCTGGTGACCAAGGAATGATGTTTGGCTATGCTTGTAGAGAAACTGACAACTATATGCCATTGCCTTTGGAATTAGCGCATTTGTTGTTAAGAGAATTGGCAGACATTCGTCGTGAAGGTAAACAAATGACGTATTTACGTCCTGATGCAAAATCTCAGGTAACTGTTGAATATAATGACCAAAACCAACCGATTAGAATTGATACAATTGTAATTTCTACGCAGCACGATGATTTTGATGCTGAGAAAAAAATGTTGGACCAGATTACAAAAGATGTAATCAATATTTTGGTTCCTCGCATTTTGAAAAAATTGCCTAAACGTGTGCAAGCATTGTTTAACAATAAAATTAAATACCATATTAACCCAACTGGTAAATTTGTAATTGGTGGCCCACATGGTGATACTGGCTTAACTGGCCGTAAAATTATTGTAGATACTTACGGTGGAAAAGGTGCTCACGGTGGTGGTGCATTCTCTGGTAAAGATCCAAGCAAGGTTGACCGTTCTGCTGCTTATGCTACACGTCATATTGCTAAGAATTTAGTAGCTGCTGGTGTTGCTGATGAGGTGTTGGTACAAGTTGCTTATGCAATTGGTGTTGCTGAACCGGTTGGTTTATATGTAAGCACTTACGGTACTGCTAAAGTGAGTAAATCCGACGGCGAAATTGCTGAAATTGTAGGTAAATTAGTTGACTTACGTCCGTATGCAATTGAACAACGTTTTGCATTACGTACACCAATTTATTCAGAAACAGCTGCTTATGGTCACATGGGCCGCGAAACACAAGTTGTTACTAAGACTTTTAACAAAGGCAAAAAAACAGAATTAAAAGTGAAAGTAAAATTATTCCCTTGGGAAGAACTTTCATTGGTTGATGCTTTCAAAAAAGGATTTGCGGTAACTGCTTCTAAACCTGCAGTTAAAGTAGAAGTAGCAAAAGCAAAGCCGGCAGCTAAAGCAGAAGTTAAGGCAAAACCTGCTGCAAAAGCAAAGGCAGTTGCGAAAACAAAGCCTGCAGCAAAAGCAAAGGCGAAAACTCCTGCTAAAGCATAATTAGAATAACATAAAATCAAAAATCCCGACTCATCATCGGGATTTTTTTT
>Ga0247840_10003049_pt1 | contig 28919 bp, 28 predicted proteins | sample LaCruzMarch2015__FD_192404 | JGI IMG/M metagenome (GOLD analysis project Ga0247840, IMG submission 192404) | Freshwater microbial communities from meromictic Lake La Cruz, Castile-La Mancha, Spain - LaCruzMarch2015_17m | ecosystem: Environmental > Aquatic > Freshwater > Lake | place: Spain...
GCGCTCCATGAAGACCGCGTTTCTATCGAACTGTTCCCAAAATCTGCGCCAGACCGGCGCGGCGGACGCAGCGGCGGAAAATCTCCGTCGTTCAGCAATCGCGAAGGCCGCGTGATCGAAGTGCTCGAACGCAAGAATGCTGAAATCGTCGGACTGCTCCGCCGCACGCCGTATTACGCCTATGTCATTCCCGACAATCTGCGTCTGATTCAGGATATTCGCGTTGCCAGCTGGGAAAAAGGGCTTGAAGAAACCGTCGAAGATCACAAGGTCGTGATCCATCTCAACGAATGGAACGATCCTTTCAAACCGCTCACCGGCATGGTCATCGAAGACCTCGGCCACCGCGACGACCCTAATGTTCAAATGCAGTGCATTCTGCGCTCGCACGGCTTCCAGCAGAATTTTTCAGAGGAAGTCCTCGCCGAAGCTGCTAAAATGCCGCACGAACTGCGCCCGGAGGATTATAAAAACCGGAGCGATCTGCGCAAACAGCTCACGTTTACCATCGACCCGGAAACCGCCCGCGATTTCGACGACGCCATTTCTCTCGAAAAAGTTTCCGACGGCTGGAAACTTTCCGTGCATATCGCCGACGTCGCCCATTTCGTGCCGCGGAATTCCGTGATCGATGTCGAAGCGCTGCACCGCGGCAACAGCATCTATCTGGTCGACCGCGTCGTTATGATGCTGCCGACCGAACTCACGACGCGCATTTGCAGTTTGAATCCGCATGTTGACCGCCTCGCGCATACCGTTGAAATTCTGCTCGATGAAACCGGCGAAATGGTCAGCGCCGAAACCTGCCGTTCCATCATTCATTCCGATGCACGGCTCACCTACGAACAGGTACAGGCGCTGTTCGACGGTGATGAACACACCGGTATGCCGTCGATGGTCGCCGAGGCGATCAAAGCGCTCCGGCCGCTGGCGCGCGCCACCCGCGCCCGGCGCATCGCTGAAGGCTCGCTGGAAATCAATACGCCGCAGATCAAGTGTCTGCTGGATAAAGACGGCAAAGTCGCCTCGATCAAAAAAGGCGAAGCCAAAGAAGCGTACCAGCTCATCGAAGAATGCATGCTGCTCGCCAACATCGCCGTTGCACGCAAACTTAAAAATGCCGAATGGCCCGCGATTCACCGTATCCACGAAGAGCCGGACGAAGACCAATGGGCGCAGATGGGCGCGGAACTGCAGGCACTCGGCATTAATGCCATTCCGCTGACGCGTAGCGACATCAACGTCATCATGGAAAAAATCGAAGGCACGCCGCTGGAATACACCGGCAGCCTCGCCGTCCTGCGCAACCTGAAGCGCGCCGGTTATTCTGAAGAGCCGAAAGGTCACTTCGGCCTCGCCTTCGAAGATTACGTCCACTTCACGTCGCCGATCCGGCGCTATCCCGACCTCGTCATCCACCGCCTGCTCACTGCGCTGGAGGAAAAGAAATCGTCGCCGTACCGCACGAAAGATATCGAAGCCATCGCCGCGCAGTGTACCCGCACCGAGACCGAAGCCGATCAGGCCGAAAAAGAAAGCATCGAACTGCGCCGCGTCGAGTACTACAACACGCTGCTCTACAAAGGCAAAACCGGCCCGTACGCCGGATGCATCATCCGGATTCTTAACAAAGGGCTCATCGTCGAACTCACCGACACCATCCAGCGCGGACTGGTTCCGTTCGCCTCGATCACCGACGACCGCTACGAAGTCAACTCCGCCAACACCCGCGCCATCGGCCAGCGTACCCGGAAGATGTTTAAAATCGGCGACCTCGTTAATGTCGATCTGGTCAAAGTCGATCTCGCCCGGAAGTTCATCGACTTCCAGATCGCCGGCCAGAAAGAGGCGTCGAAGTTCATGCCGGGCAAGAAAAAAGCCGGACCGCCGCGCAGTAAACAGAAAAAGCAGCAGGTCACACTCACCGGCGACCGTCCGCACGGCCCGAAACAGCATAAGCGCCGCAAACGGAAATAACCCGAACCCAGACGGCTTCTGCGTATGCATATTATTCTGAAAAACGGTCTGACCGCCGCGAAAAAAAATTTGGTGCCGGGGCTTCTGCTGCAGGGCTTCGCGCTGGTGCTGGTCCTGCTCTACTATTTCCACGCGCCGACCCATCAGCTGCTGCTGAAAATTCCGGAGGTCAAACAGCGGATGGGTCTTTTCTTTCCGATTCTGGCCACAGCGTTTTTCGGCGGACTCATTCCGTTTATTTTTCTGGCGGCCCGGAAGGAAATCGCCGCCGGACGCTATACCGCCAATCTGCTGTTTATGCTCGGGTTCTGGGCGATCAACGGACTGATCATCGACTTTCTGTATAAAGGACAGGCTTTGCTGTTCGGCGATCAGACCGATGTCATCACGGTGATTAAGAAAGTATGCGTCGATCAATTCGTTTTCAGCGCGCTTTGGGCGGCACCGTTTGCCACGGTTGCCATGCACTGGAAGCAGTGCGACTTTTCATTCAGGGAGGCCAAGGCGCGGTTTAAGCGCGAAACGTTCGCGGTGGAACTGCCTTCCATTCTGATTGCGCTCTGGGCGGTCTGGATTCCGACGGTAGCGATCGTCTACAGCCTGCCGCTGGCACTGCAATTTCCGCTATTCAACATCGTACTGTGTTTCTGGTCCCTTTTGCTGACGACCGTAACCCGGCACGACGAAACATGAGGAGATAAACATGAGAACGATTGCCAACCAGTTTATAACCATCAGCGTGAAAGAACAGGGTGCCGAGCTGTGCAGCATCAAAGACGCCGGCGGCGCCGAATATCTTTGGCAGGCCGATCCGGCCTTCTGGGGCCGCCACGCGCCGGTGCTTTTTCCGATTGTCGGCAAACCGCTCAACGGCCGCTACGAGCTGAACGGGAAAACGTTTGAACTGCCGCCGCACGGTTTTGCGCGGGACATGGAATTTTCGCCGGTTCAACAGAGCGAAAGCTGTCTGGTCTTTCAGCTTCTGCCGACCGCTGAAACCCGCAAGTGCTACCCGTTTGAATTCGCTCTGGACATTATTTACCGCCTGAACGTCAACAGTCTAGAAATCAGCTATGAAGTGCGGAATAACGGCGCGGAAGTTATGCCGTTCTCGATCGGCGCCCATCCGGCATTCAACCTGCACGGTCCGGTCGAAGAATGTTTTCTGGAGTTCGACAAAGCGGAAACGCTGAATACCACGCTGCTCAGCGGCAAAGGGTTGCTCACCAAGGAAATCGCGCCGGTTCTGAAGAATTCAAGCATTCTTCCGCTCAGTAAAACGCTTTTCGACCGCGACGCGCTGATTTTCATGGATGCAAAATCGGAGAAGATCACACTCGGATCACACAAGAGTTCACGGCGCTTAACGGTGGAATTTCCCGGTTTTCCGCAGCTCGGTATCTGGGCCAAACCCGGCGCGCCGTTTGTCTGCATTGAGCCGTGGTACGGCTACGCCGATCCGGAACAACCGTACGGCGATATCATGAATAAACCGGGCATCCTGCAACTGACTTCTGGTGAGTGCTTCACCTGCACCCACCGGATTACGGTTCAAGGTTGATTCAACGAGGCTTTTCTACAGACATCCTGCATTTATTTTAATCGCATAAACGCCTTCATATAAAGGATCGAAGGAATCGCTTGTTTTTATGCGCAAAGTGTTGCCGGAAAGTGTCGTGCTTTTCACGTATTCCATGTTGCGCTCCAAAAATCCGCTGATTTCACCGATACGCTTGAGGTTAATCAACCCTTTGCCGCGCACAGTATGCGATGTTTCGTCGTATTCAATCCCCCTGTCTCTTTCAAAAGAGAGCAGAAGGAAATATTCCATAACCAGCGAGCCGCCGCCGGAATCTTGGATTTTCAGAACCTGAATCCCTGACTTTGTCTGGCCAACATATTGGTATGAGAAAAACGCTTCCGGTACCGTCGTATTCTCGTAACAGCTTATGATTGGATATGCATTCGACACGGCAAAGATTTCAACGTCGCCATGGTAGCGGTCACTATCCTGACAGTCCGGCAGGTTGATAGAGATAATCTGATCCCCGGTATCGCTACACCACGTCGTCAACTCTTCGACGATACGGGGATGAATGAACGGCTCTTTGCAAAAAGAATACGGCTGTCCTTCCAGTCGATTCAGACTGCATCCGGTCAGTAGCAAACTTCCGATCAGTAAATACAAAGCATTCATACGACTCCTGTTTTTAAAAAGTGTACTGGTTCGCTGGGACAACGAGTGTCCGTCTGGGAGGCAAAATAAAAATCAGACGGCCACTCTATGTCCGTTTGAGGCCCTTATGCTTTTCCCGTTAAATAGGAGAACAGTATGTTAGGCGGAGACGGGCTAAAAAAGGCGGCGGAAAACGGCAAGGTGATTTTTGCCGAGCTTCGTAAAAAATATCCGGAAATGGGCGCATATCTCGTTTTATCATCACGTAAAGGCCAGTGTAATCTGACGGTTGATCCCGTGATCATCTTGAAAGAGTTTCCTGCAATGGTCTGTGACGATCTTTCAAAAATCGAGCTCATCACAGTGATCAAGGGGATCAAACAAGTCGACGATGAGCGTCGGCGACTTTCTTTTACCAGTGAGCAGTCTAAAACCTCACAGAAAGAACTCCAAAAGCTGGCGGAAAAGCTGAAACAGAAGGAACAAAAAGCACAGGAATTGTCGCAAAAACTTCTGTTTTGCGGCGACACGCAGATTGAACTCCGGTTTGATCCTTTGCGGTATGCACTGATTGACCGATTGCGTCTTGATCCGTTAATTGACAAAGAGCTGACTCCGCCGCCGGAGATAGGCTCTATTCGAATTGTTTTAGGCTCGCTTGCAAAACTGGCTACCAGATGAGTGCCCGGTTGCTTTTCCCCAGTGAACTGTTAACAATCAGCGCCATGCAACGAACGAAATCACAGTTCTCTCGCATTCTGGCACTGGATCAACAGATTCGGGCAGGAAAATACCCCAACTGTATTTTGTTTTCAGATGAATGGGAGGTTTCCCGTAAAACGGTTCAGCGGGATATTGATTTTCTGCGCGATCAACTTGGAGCGCCGATTGAATACTGTCGGCAAAGAAAAGGGTTCTTTTATTCCGATAAAAACTGGTTCATTCCCGCCTTGAACCTACAGGAAGGCGATCTGGTAAATCTGCTGATAGCGGTTAAGGCCGCTGAGCAATACAGAGGTACGCCTGTTGCAGAACATCTGCAAAACATATGCAGCAAGATTGCGGAACTGCTGCCCGAACAGGTATCCGTTGACCCTGAACTACTTTACATTGGTTTTTCATTCACTGCTCCGCCAGCTCGCGTCATATCGCAAACGGTCTGGAAAACTCTGGTGCGCGGACTGCTTTCAAGGCAGATGCTGCGCATTAACTATGCAGGCAAACAAAAGACATTCGATGTTTGTCCGTACCACTTAGCCAACCTGCACGGAGAGTGGTATCTATTTGTCGGGTTTGACGACAGTGATGACATCCGTCAGCTGGCTGTCGGGCGGATTGACAAAGTTTCTCTGCTGGCAAAAAACTTCGCCGTTCCCAATTCGTTTGATGCCAAAAAGATGCTCAACGAAACCTTTCAGCGTTTCGCCGGAGATAATCAGGCGCACACCGTAAAAGTGGTTTTTGATAAAGAAGTCGCCCCGTGGGTCTTGGAGCGGCAATGGCATCCGGAACAGGAAGTTAAAACTCGGCGCGACGGAAGTGTCGAACTGTCGTTCCGGGCTAAAGGCCTATTTGAAGTCATGCGTTGGCTTCTGGCTTGGGGTTGTCACGTCACCGTAAAAGGCCCAAAGGAACTGCGCGACATGTTGAACGACGAAATCCGAGCGATGTCGAAACGATTGCAAATGACAGAAAGGGCGTAAATGGATTCAGAAAAGCTAAAAAATTTACAAAAGACCTTCTTACACGATGAGATTTGGCTTTTGAGTTACATCGGAGCTTTTGGGCGCGCCAATATCTATGCGAAAGATGCTCTTGAAAAAAAACGGATAGAATTTCGTAAATATCTTCGGGAAACAATAAGCGCCGTCGTTCAAGAGAAGTACCAGCAAAAGGTCTCCTCCCAAATGCACACCGAAGAACTCATTCGAATTAAGGATGCTATACCAGCGGAACATTTGAAAACTTTGAGAAATGGAACTTTCAGACTCGGAGTCATGCAAAAACTCATGAATCTCTACCTTAAATATTTATGGAGTCTCGGGTGGATTTCAGATGAACCACCACATTGCCCATTCGACGGTAATATCATCAAAAAATTGGAACTTGATGTAGCTGTGGTAAGAACTTGGACGAAAATTATTGAACGAAAAGATTACGAGAAGCTTGTTGTTGCTGCCCAAAAAAAAGCCGCCCCACTTTCTATTGCAGAATGGGAACTGCAAGAATTTAATCGGATTCGTTAAAGAACCCAGAGATCGACGGATTTTACAAGCTACTGCCAATCATTCCGTAGCGTCCATACCGGTTTTTTTACAGACATCCTGCACGACCAGTCCGGCGAGGTTGAAGCCGAACGCGCCGGTGATGTGTACCATTGAACCGTTGATCTGTGCTTTCTGATGGCACCAGACATCACGGGGAACTTCGTTGCCTTCGTCGTCCAGCTGTTTCGGGCAAAAGCATTGCGCGGAACCGCAGGCGGCCTTCACTGCTTCGAACGACGGCAGAAATTCTTCGGAGTAAACGCACAGACAGTCGCCGGTCACGCCGCGCTGCCGCAACCGTTTGCGGACAAAGTGGGCCAGCCGGCAGCCGCGCGATTTCCAGATGGAATCGACACGGATCGTTGTAGCGTCCAGTTTATTGGCCGCGCCCATAGCGGAAAACAGCATAACGCCGGATTCCATCGCGGAGGCAATCAGATCGACCTTGTGCGAGAGACTGTCGATGGCGTCGATAACGTAATCGTAACCGGCCAGATCGAACTCCCCGCGCGTTTCATAATTATAAACTTTCTGCAGTGCCGTGATATCCGCGTCGGGATGGATGTCGAGCAGCCGCTCCTTCAGCGCATCAACCTTCGACCGTCCGACATTTTTCGCCGTGGCTTGAAGCTGGCGGTTGATGTTGGTCACGCAGATCACATCGTTATCGACGATGGTCAAATGGCCGACGCCGGAACGGATCAGTGCTTCGGCGCACCAGCTGCCGACGCCGCCGACGCCGAACAGAATTACACGGGTCATCGCGAGTTTCTTTAGCGCCTCTTCGCCGATCAGCAGTTCGGTACGGTGAAATGCCGGATGTTTTTTCATGAGTTCCGCAATCTGGTTGAAGAAATATCCTCACGGAATTTCGATTCCGGCACCGCTTCAAAAAGCGCTTCGAAGCCTTCCGGCCGTTCGAGATTTTCCAATGTCTGAAACACCCCGTTGTACTGCCGTCCGGCGACAAGAAAACGGGTTTCCAGAGTTTGGAACTTTTTCCACTCTTCGGATGAGCAGTCTTTGATGAACCGGATGGCGGTGTCGAAGCCGACCGCAAAGGTGGTCCCCTGGAAAAACTCCGCTTTCTGAATAAAGCGCGGTGTATGAGTGAGTGCCACCGGAACATCACTGATCACCGCGGCACGACGCAGTGCATCGGCTTCTTCAATCGCCGGTTTATCCACATTGGCGCAGGAGAGTTCAAAGATGCCGCGCAGTCCGGTCATTTTTTCGGCGGCTTTAAGCAGATTAAAGTGTCCCTGATGAACCGGATTAAACGAACCCGGCAGCATCAGACCGCGCTCCGCTCCGACGGCCTGCGCAATCAGCACAAGTAGCCAGTCGCTCAAAAGCTTTTCCTGCTCCTCACGGGAGGTTTTGGAAAGGTAGAGCGCGTAAACTTTTTCGGTTTCGGCGGTTTTAATGAAGATAAAGGCGCGGTCGTCGCCGCGCCGCTCACGGTCGGTCTGCAATGCGGCGGTACAGGAAACAGAGATAAACCTGAGGCCTGAAACCTGAGACTTGAAAGCGACTTCGGCAAGTTTGCGGGCGGCAACGGGAGAAACAGAGTGTTCCGGTTTTTCGCCGAGAAAGCGTTCGAGCGCCTCCGGTGAGTACGGCACATGCGCTTCGACAACAAAGCGCGACGCGCCGGGTGTCGTGAGCAGTGCATTGAGCGCACCTGACCCGCCGCCGGTGGTCACAAGAACCGCACGGAAACCGGAGTTGAGAATGCGCTCTATGCGTTCGGGATTCACTTAATCACGGTAACGCTAGTGATAGTGATCGTTTCTTTAGGAACGTCGCCGGAACCGGTCGGAACCGCGCGGATGGCATCCACCACATCCATGCCTTCGATGACTTTACCGAAGACGCAGTAGCCCCAGCCCTGCTGGGTCGGTGCTTTGAAATCGAGGAAGCCGTTGTCGACGACATTGATGAAAAACTGCGCGCCGGCACTGTGCGGATCGGAGGTGCGGGCCATGGCGATAGAACCGCGAACGTTCTTGAGGCCGTTGTTCGCTTCGTTTTCAACCGTGTATGGTGCTTTTTTCTGACTCATGTTCGCCGTCATGCCGCCGCCCTGAACCATGAAGTTGCTGATGACACGGTGAAAGATGGTGTCGGTATAATGTCCGCTTTCGACATATTTAAGGAAATTGGCGACAGTTTTCGGAGCTTTCTCCGCGTCGAGTTCAAGTTTGATATCGCCCTTGGTCGTTTTGATCAGAATCATAGTTTTCTCTCCCGCCTGAAGGTTACATGCGCCCAGCAGCAGTACAGCCGCCAGAGTTTTGAACGAGGTTGTCATCCGGTTTTTCATGCGCAAAAAGCTATTGGTGTTTACTGACAATGTCTATAAAGTTCGTTCTCAATTTACGGAGGGATTCACCTGTGAAAAATGAAGCGTCCGCCATTCTGTTGATCTCCTGCCCCGACCGACAGGGTATTGTCTGCGCTGTAACCGACTTTCTGATGCGCCATAATGGAAACATCGTTGACCTGGAACAGCACACCGACAGCGAAGAAAATGTTTTTTTTATGCGAGTCGAATGGGAACTTAACGGATTCGCGCTGCCTCGCGACCAGATCAGCGAAAAGTTCAGTCTGATTGCGGCACGCTTCGAAATGAAATATGAACTGCATTTTTCGGACTACACGCCGCGCATCGCGATCTTCGTCTCAAAATTCCCGCATTGCATGCTCGACCTGCTGGCGCGGCAGAGCTCCGGCGACCTGAACGCCGAAATTCCGTTAATCATCAGTAACCACCCCGACCTTGAACCGGCAGCCAGAATGCACGGTATTGACTTCCACTGCATTCCGGTCTCACCCAATGACAAAGCGTCTCAGGAAGCCAAACAGATGGAACTGCTCAAACAGTACAATATTGATGTGGTTGTACTGGCACGCTACATGCAAATTCTTTCCGACAGCTTCTGCAAACACTTCCCGAACCGCGTCATCAACATTCACCATTCGTTCCTGCCCGCGTTCGTTGGAGCCAAGCCCTACCACTCGGCCCACCAGCGCGGCGTAAAAATTGTCGGGGCGACCAGCCACTATGTCACCGGCGACCTCGACGAAGGTCCGATCATTGAACAGGAAGTCATGCGCGTCACGCATCGGGATTCCGTCGAAAGTCTGATCCGCAAAGGCCGTGACCTCGAGAAACTGGTTCTTTCCCGCGCCGTCTGGGCCCACCTGCAAAACAAGGTGCTGGTCTACAAAAACCGCACCGTAGTCTTCGGCTGATATGGCAAAAGCATACAGAACTCTGCGACGCCCGGTCGAAACAGCCGCCTTTCGTGTTGCGCTGGCCGTTGTCCCGCGATTCCCCCGGCGCGTTGTACTCTTTCTGGCGTGGATCGGCGGGAATCTGGGATTTATGTTTGATCGGAACGGACGGCAGATCGGGCTCGCCAATCTCGACATTGCGTTCGGCCAAACGAAAAGTCAGGAAGAGAAAAAAACCATCCTGCGCCAGTCCTTTATCACTTTTACCCGCACCTTGATCGACGTTATCTGGTTTGGAACCCATTCCAGAGAGCGGTTGAACCGGTATGTCAAACCCGACGACAGCGTACAGCGTCTGTTCTGCGGAAAAAATCAGATCTGTGTCACCGCGCACTTCGGCAACTGGGAAGTGGCCGGACAGAATATGGCACTCCACGACTTCCCTTTTTACAGTATCGCCATGCCGGTAAAGAATCCCGAAGTGGATCGCCTGCTGATTGCACAGCGAGAAGTGACCGGGCAGAAAATTATTCCGCGCGAAGGGGCCCTGCGAAAACTGCTTGGTGTTCTGCGCGGCGGCGGAAAAATCGCTTTTCTGGTCGACCAGAATACCGGAGAACACGAAGGCGGAATCTGGGTTGATTTTTTCGGCCTGCCGGTTCCCGTGACGCCCGCACCGGCGGCGCTGGCGATAAAAACCGGCAGCGAAATTTTCATCGGCTTCTGCGAACCGCTGTGCGGCGGAAACTACCGGTTTTACGTTACCGAAACGATTGTCCCTCAGGAAACCGCCGGCGAAGAAACCACCCGCGCGCTGACTCAGCAGATCATGACCGCCATTGAGCGTCAGGTCAGTAACTATCCGGAACACTGGCTCTGGATGTACAAACGCTGGAAAATAAAAAACCCCTCCGTAGACCCGGAGAGGTATCCCTTCTACGCCGACCGCAATTAAAGCCGGGTGCCGGACGGAATAACGGTGCCTTTAGGAATGACAATAACGCCGTCACGAACGACATAAAGCGCTGTCTGCTCGCCTTCCTGTTTGCCGTCAGGCGAGATGTAGACGCTGTCGCCGATGCGCACGTTTTTATCGATGATGGCGTTCTTGATGTAGCAGTCGCGGCCGATACCGAGCCGGACGTTTCCTTTGTTCTCCGCCGTCTTTTCGTGCTCAAAGAAATCCGCACCCATGATGACGGAATGTTCAATCACGGTACCTTCGCCGATTACCGCGCGCAATCCGACGACCGAACGGAGAATCCGGTGCCCGGAAATGATGCAGCCTTCCGCCAGCAGACAGCGGTTAAGGTCGCAGCAGTTGATTTTGGACGGCGGCAGGTAGCGCATGTGGGTGAAAATCGGCGCCGATGCATCATAAAAAGTAAATTCCGGAATGAGATCGGTCAGCGCCAGATTGGCTTCATGGAACATGCCGATGGTTCCGATGTCTTTCCAGTAGCCTTCAAAGATATGGCTGTAGACCTTCTTCTCTTCGATGGCGGCCGGAATAATGTTTTTCCCGAAATCCATGTGTTCGTTACCGCACAACAGCTCGGTCAGCACCCTTGTGTTGAAAATATAAATGCCCATGCTGGCGAGATAACGCTCATCCTTATACATCGGCGCGCGCAATTCATTGAGTCGCGGCGTATCGCCCGGTTTTTCAACAAATTCGACGATCTTGTTTTTTGCATCCACATGCATGATGCCGAGTGCCCCCGCCTCGCGGCGCGGCACCGGCTTGGTGCAGATGGTGACATCCGCGCCACGTTCAATGTGTTCCTTGATCACCTCGGAAAAATCCATCCGGTAAAGCTGATCGCCGGAAAGAATGACGACGATATCCGGCTCGCTGGCCATGTAGTGACGCATCGACTGACGGACGGCATCGGCCGTACCCTGAAACCAGCCGCTGGAGGTCGGCGTCTGTTCGGCCGCCAGCATCCGTACATAACCCGGAGAGAACTGGTCGAAGATGTAGGTGGACTGGATGTGCCGGTGCAGCGACATGCTGTTGAACTGCGTGAGCAGGTAGATGGAACGGATACCGCTGTTGATGCAGTTACTGATCGGGATATCCACCAGCCGGTATTTCCCGGCAATCGGCACGGCCGGCTTGGCCCGGTCCGATGTCAAGGGTTGAAGACGCGTACCAGCTCCGCCGCCCAGAATCAGACCGACTGTTTTAATGCCCATACCCGCACTCCTTTTAAAAAACTGACGGACAAAATTTAGCCACTACCTTCGCTCCGCCGCCAGAACAAAATACGAATCGCGCCACTTATTCTTCCACCTCAACCGGACATTCCGGCAAAGCCCGCAGGAAAAGCCGTCCGTACCACTTACTGGTCACGCGCGGATCGAGAATCACAATCGTCCCTTCGTCGCTCGCCGTACGGATCAGCCGACCGGTTCCCTGACGGAATTTCAGTACCGCCGACGGCAATGAATAGTCGCGGAAAGCGTCGCCGCCGCGCGCCTTAATCTCCTCCAGCCGAGCCTGTACCAGCGGGTGATCCGGTACCGCGAACGGCAGACGGACAATAATCACACTGCTCAGCGCATCGCCGCGCACATCTACGCCCATCCAGAAACGGTCTAAACCGAAAAGCACCGCCGAGCCGTGCTCGCGGAACCGCTTCAGCATCGCCTGCGGCGGAAGACCCGCACCCTGCACCAGCAGATCAAACTCCATCGCTTCAATCTGATCTTTCACCTGTTCGGCCACACGGCGCATCAGCGCGGCGTTGGTGAAAAGGACAAACGCCCGTCCGCGGCTCTGTGCAATATAGCGCGGCAGCACTTCAATCACCGCCGCTTCAAACGCCTGTTCATCGGTCGGATCCGGCATACCCGCCGGAATTTTGACGCGCATCTGGCGGCCATAGTCGAACGGCGAACCGACCTGCAGTTCGTCGCAATGCTCCGCGCCGATCCGTCCGCGGAACCAGCTCAGATCGTCACCGACCGCCAGCGTCGCGCTGGTCATCACCACCGACGGCACCTGGTCAAACAGCATGTCTTTCAGCAAATGAGCCACATCCACCGGCGCGGAATAGAGTACCGGCTGTTTATGCGTCCGCCCTTCCAATTCCGCCCAGTACACATGACCCGGCTCACTCTGCTTCAGAAAAGTCGTCAGCATGTCAATAAACGCCTTACCGGTCATCCGCGCCGACTGAAGTTCGGCCTTGAGGCTTTCATCTTCCATGTCGCGAATGATGTTGCCGAGATGCGCGTCGAGTTCGGCGAGCCGCTCCGGCAGACCGGTTTCAACATCCGGCGGCGCGCGCAACCGGACCGACTGGTTGGTTTCTGACAGCTTGCAAAACTTGTGCATCGTCTTGAAAAACCGTTCGCTCTCGTCCCAGATACGGTTCGTCAGATCGGCGCCCTTGCCGTCACGCAGCACAGCGAAAAGCCCTTTGCGGTTATCATGCGTAAACAGCCGCCGCAGCCAGTGCTCCATGGCATAGCGCGAAAGCCGGATGCCCAGATGTTCCGACGCCACATTTTCCATCTGATGCGCTTCGTCGAAAACCACCATGCCGTAGTCCGGAAGAAACGCGCCGCCTTCAGAACGCACGGCCAGTTCGGAGAAAAACAAATGATGATTCGCCACCAGTAGATTCGCGTCCTGAAGCCCGGCGCGCGCCTTCATCACAAAACAGCGTTCGTAATCGAGGCACTTTTTACCGAGACAATTTCCGTGCTCTACGCAAACCGCACTCCAGACCTCGACCGAAGGTTGCGGCTCGATTTCCTGCCGGCTTCCTTCAATCGCCGTATCGGCCCAGGCGCGAATCCGCGCCAGCTCGACCTCCTTCGACGTATCGAACAGATCGCCACCCATTTGCCGCGCCTTCGCCAGACGGCGCAGACAAAGATAATTGGAACGGCCTTTAACCAGCCGCGCCTTAAAATCCACGCCGAGCGCCTTTTGCAGAAAAGGGATATCCTTCTCCATCAACTGCTCTTGAAGCGTAATCGTATAGGTGGCGACCACGGCGCGCGTGTTCTGCGCCAGCGCATTCAGAATCAGCGGAACCAGATAGGCGAAGCTTTTGCCGACGCCGGTACCGGCTTCAACCGCGAGGTGACAGGAATTAGCGCAGGCTTCGGCGACGGCGCGCGCCATCTGCTGCTGCTGCGGACGGATTTCAAACGGAAATTCGTTGCCGATATGCGCCTGTTCCAGCGCACCGCCGGACGCAAAAAAGCGTTCGGTCGCCAGCAAGGTTTCGGGGTGTTCAACAGGACGAATCATGAGAAAAAGACATTATCTGAAACTCAACCGCTAATGAACGCGAATCCACGCGAATTTTGAGACGTAACACGTGATGCCAACTGCGGATGGCGGCCTCGCCCGTACCGATTATCATGCGTATCTGGTATAAGGCATGTAGTTCCGCCTTCAGGCGGCATCACCTGCTCCGGCTAAAGCCGGTACTACATGCCTTTTCAAATGTTGGTATCAGAGGCCGAGAAACTGGATCGCAAGGCCGGAAAAGCAGATTGCTCCGCCGGCCAGCGCATGCGTCCAGCGCTCCAGTTTACCGAGTTTGGCAAAACTGATGCCCCACGACGCGGCCATGACAATGCACAGCATCGTACCGATCGTCACCGCGCTGAAAACCGTCGCGACCAGCACCGTGCCGAAGAGGCTGTGCTGCGCCGCCGGATACATCAGCAGCGGAATCAGCGGCTCGCACGGACCGAGCACGAAGATGGTAAACAGAATCCACGGCGTGATATTGGCTTTCTTCGCCGGTTCGTGCGTATGGAAATGCTCGCCGTCATGACTGTGTGAATGGGCCGGGGCGCAGTTTTCTTTTAGATGAAGATGGGTATGCGGACGGTTGCGGATACCGCGCTGGATGCCCCACCCCATGTAGGCGAAACCAAAACCGATCAAGCCCCACGCCGCGAGATTGCCACGGAAAGCTTCGAACGCTTCCAGCTTCATTACGGCGATGCCGAACGCAATTCCGATCAAACCGAGTACCACCGAACTGAGTACATGACCCAGCCCGCAGGCAAAAGTAATCCACGCTGTTTTCGTTGAACTCCACTTGCGGGCGCGGTTCATAACGATAAACGGCAGATAGTGATCCGGCCCGAGCAGCGTATGCACCAGACCGAGTGTCGCGGCCGTCCAGCAGAGAATGGCAACATCCATGTTCATAAAAGCGTTCCTACAGATTGATTACGAATGGCGAAAACGTAACACCAGCAGAGTAAATAATCCACCCCGAAAATATTTTGATTTTTACAACTTTCTTCCGGTGCTGGCGGCGGTAAGTTCGCCGGATTTGACGCCCTTGGCGGCTTTCAGCTGGTCGGCCATTTCGCGGATTTCGCGGGCCTCGCCTTTGACGATAATCACTTCGAGGCAGTTATGATGATCCATGTGGACGTGTGTGGCTGAAACGATCCGGTCATGGTGGTCGTGCTGGATGGCGGTGAGTTTATCCTGCAGCTGGCGCTGGTGGTGGTCGTACACCAGCGTGATTACGCCGACGACTTCTTCGCCCGCCTGCCATTCTTCATCAATCAGCGCTTTACGCACCAGATCGCGCACCGCTTCGGAGCGGTTGGAATAGCCGCGCCGTTCCAGATGTCCGTCGAACTTTTTAACCAGATCGTCTTCCATCGAAATCGAAAAGCGTTCCATTTCAACACTCCTAACTAAATAATCTCATTCTCTCGCCCGCTCCCTTCGGTCGCTCAAGGCGCAAAGGCGCAGAGATTTAAACGGGTTCCTCTAGCACTCCTTGGCGGCTTCGCGGCTTTGCGAGAAACAATTCCACTACTTCTGTAAATCGGTTTTTATCTGCTGCACACGCGGCTTGAGCTGCGGGAAAAGGATGACGTCGCGGATGGCGTCGGAGCCGGTCAGAAGCATCATGAGCCGGTCAATGCCGATACCCATACCGCCGGTCGGCGGCATACCGGTTTCGAGTGCGTCGAGGAAATCGTCGTCGATTTTAGCCGGATCGCCCGCGGCCTGTTCTTCGAAGCGGCGGCGCTGTTCGAGCGAGTCATTCAGTTCGCTGTAGGCCGGAGCCAGTTCTTTGCCGCCGACAATCAGTTCGAAAACATCCACCAGCGACGGATCGTCGGCGCACGGTTTGGCCAGCGGAACGAGGAAGGCTGGCAGACGGGTGACAAAGGTCGGCTGAATCAGCGTGCCTTCGATGTTCTTCTCGTAAATCTCATGCGTGACGGCGGCGAAATCGACACCCGGCTCGACGAATACGCCGAGTTCGTCGGCTTTGGCGCGAGCCTGCTCGACGGATTTTTCAAACCAGTCGGCGCCAAGGCGTTCTTTAATCAGGTCGCGGTAGGCGATTTCCTTCCACGGCGTGGAAAGGTTGATCAGATTGCCCATCCATTCGACTTCCATCCGGCCGAAAATTTTCTGCGCCAGATGGGTGACGAGGCTTTGCACAAGTTCCTGCATCGAGCGCATGTCGCCGTAGGCTTCATAAATTTCGAGCGCGGTGAATTCGGGATTGTGTGTCCGGTCGAGTCCTTCATTGCGGAAGTTGCGGTTCATTTCAAAAACTTTGTCCATGCCACCGACGATCAGCCGCTTGAGATACAGTTCCGGCGCGATGCGGAAAAACATGTCGGTGCCAAGCGCGTTGTAACGCGTCTTGAACGGCGACGCCGCCGCGCCGCCGGCGATCTGCTGAATCATCGGCGTTTCGACTTCGTTATAGCCGCGCACCGCGAGGAAGGCGCGGATTTCGCTGAGCACCGCCGTGCGCTTTTTGAAGAGCGCCAGCACTTCGTCGTTCGAAATCAGATCGAGTTCGCGCTGACGGTAGCGGGTTTCGACATCCTGCAGACCGTGGAATTTTTCCGGCAGCGGTAGAAGCGATTTGCAAAGGAGTTTCCATTCGGTAATGCGGACGGTTTTTTCGCCGGTCTGGGTGATGAACAGTTCGCCGGTCACGCCGATGATGTCGCCGAGGTCGAGCAGTTTGAAGGCGTCAAAGATCGCCTCGCCGATCAAATCCTTTTTGACCATCAGCTGGAACTTGGCCGAGCCGTCGGACAGGTGGGCGAACGCCATCTTGCCCATTTTGCGCATGGCGACGATACGTCCGCAGGCGCTGACGGTTTTGCCTTCTTCGAACGAGGCGGTCAATTCGGCCAGTGTGCCGGTGCGTTTGAAAGCGGACCCAAAGGCCGGATAACCGGCGGCTTCAAGCTGCTTCATGTTTTCAATGCGCTGACGGCGGTATTCATTATCCTGCATAAATCTCCTTAAAAAACGGCGCATCTTAGCGGCTGAAGCCATCCGGCGCAAGCAAGGCGACGGCTAATTTGCCCGCCGGAGACTCACTTCAGCGACCCAGCTCTGAATCGTCCCAGGAAGCCGGGTCGTCCAGCGATTCGAGATGACTGAACACGGTGACGTGCGGCAAAGCACAGCGGAGATCGGTCTCAATATGGTCGATCAGTTGATGCCCGCGAGCCACCGTCCAGTTTCCCGGAACCAGCATATGAAAAGAAATGAACCGCTGTGCTCCGGCTTGCCGGGTGCGCAGTGCGTGATATTTGGCTCCTTCTTCCAGGTGCGCTTCCAGAATGTCCCGAACCTTCTGCTGATCTTCGGCGGATATCGCACCGTCCATGAGACCGCCCACCGAATCCCGCATAATGTGGAAACCGGTCCGGACGATGTTGGCGGCAACTATCAGCGCAACAATCGGGTCAAGACGAACCCATCCGGTCAGAGCCACAGCACCGATACCAACCAGAACAGCCACTGAAGTCCACACATCGGTCAGCAGATGCTGCGCATTGGCTCTCAGCGTAATGGAGTTATGCCGACGTCCGGCCCGGAGCAGAATCAGCGCCACCACCAGATTCACCAGCGAGGCCGCAAAGCAAATACCCAGTCCGAGCCCGACCTGCTCAAGCGGTTTGGGGAAAATGAGCCGGTGAACGGCGGTTATACCAATGCTGACCGCTGCGACCAGAATCAATGCGCCCTCGACAACGCTGGAGAAATACTCGGCCTTGCTGTGTCCGTAAGGATGATCCTCGTCCGCCGGGCGGGCGGCGACTGTCAGCATGGCCACGGCCATCAGTCCGCCGGCGAGATTGACGACGGACTCAAGTGCATCGGAAAGCAGTCCGACAGAACCGGTCAGAAAATACGCCGCCGTTTTTAAACCGATCGTAAGGATAGCCGCCGCCGTAGACAGCCAGGCAAATTGAACAAGACCTTTGCGAGATACTTCCATAAAAAATTCTTTCGGCACTAAAGTTTAAATCGGAGAAACGTCCGGCGTTAGATACCCTTTGATCCCCGCAATAGCCAGAAAATTTCCCGCGCGGCTTTCCCAAAACGGCTTTGATTTGTCATTCTCCTCCTGCCATAGTGCGCGGGATCTTTCGATAACCCCGATTGGAACTCCGATGACCGTTTTACTTTTCCTGAAGACACTTCTGCTTGGACTGATCGAAGGAATCACCGAGTTTCTACCCATCAGCAGTACCGGGCACATGATTCTGGCCAATGAATTTATCCGGCTTTCAGAAAGTCCGGTTTTCACCGCAGCATTCGAAGTCTTCATCCAGTCGGGAGCCATTCTGGCGGTCGTCGTACTTTTCCGCCGCGAACTGTGGCCCTTTTCGGGAACCGGAACAGAACGGCGCAATAAATGGCTTCTGTGGGCAAAAACATTGGTTGCGTTCATTCCTGCCGCCGTCGCTGGACTGCTCTTTCACGGATTCATAAAAGACCATCTTTTCAATTCCGTCACCGTCGCGGCAACGCTGATTTTCTATGGCATTGTTCTCATTGTTTTCGAAAAGAAACACGGCATTAAACCAGACGTATTGCACTGCATCGACAACCTCAGCTTCCGCACCGCTTTTTTCATCGGACTGGTGCAGTGCTTTGCCCTGATTCCGGGGACCTCCCGTTCAACAGCCACCATCCTCGGCGGCATGCTGCTGGGTCTTAGCCGGACGCTGGCCGCCGAATTTTCCTTCTTCCTGGCCATCCCCACCATTGCTGCCGCCAGCCTCTTCCAGCTTCTCGAAAGCGGTGTCGCATTCTCAGCTACCGAATACCTCGTGCTCGGCATCGGCTTTGCGGTTTCTTTTCTTGTGGCGGCCGTTGTTATCAAGTGGCTGATGCATTATCTGCGAAAACACAGCCTCATTCCGTTCGGCTGGTACCGGATCATTCTGGGTGTGATCGTTCTCGGATGGTGGCTCCTAAAATAGTCAGGTGCTGATTTCTATCTGCGAGCCGGCAGGAGCGCCGTGACCATTCCGCCGAGAATGAATGCGCCGCCGACCAGCATCGAAATCGTCAGCGCTTCATCGAGTACGATCCACGCAAAAAGAGCGGCCAGAAACGGTTTAAAAAAGAAAGCCATTGAACCGATACTCGCCTCAACACGACTGATTCCATCGATGAATAAAAAGTAACCGAGCGCAGTACCGACAAGAGCCAGATAGGCAATCCCGATCCAGTCGGCCGTTCCATAAGCCGCCAGCGGCATTCCTTCAACACCCGCCGCCAGCGGCAGAATAAACAGCCCGCCGATAAGCCCTGTAAAGGCGGTAACGGGCAGCGCACCGTAACGCGGCGTCATCTTTTTGAACAGCAGGGTATAGAGCGCGAAAATGATAATCGCCACCAGCATCAGGAACAACCCAGTCGGCGACACGCCAGCCGTGCGATCGTGAGCCAGCACAGCAATACCCGTCAGGCAAAGCGCAACGGCGCCCAGTTTGCGCGCCGTGATCTTTTCAGAAAGAACCAGCGGGGCGAAAAGCACGACAAAAACTGGGTTGCAGCTGAAAACAAGCGCCGCAACATTCGCCGGCAGAAGGGTGATGGAAAGATGATAGAGACTCGACATCAACGTGACGCCCAGCAGTCCAAGCCCTGCCAGCGCGGCGGCATCGCGCCGATCAAATGCTTTGCCGCGTAAAGCGCGCGCGGCAGGAACAAACAAAACCAGTCCGGCGATAATAAACCGGAGCGCCGCAAGCCAGAACGGATATTGCCCGGCCATCCCGCCGCCCTGCTGCATCAGTTTCGCAGCCACCTCAATCGTGCTGAACAGTATGATTCCCGCCAGCAGTGACAGCAGTCCGCGCATGACTAGTATCCTCTGCTCTTATACCACTTTTTGATACCGCGCAGACGCAGGCAGTGCTTCAGCTTGTCCGCCGCGGACATGTGATCGACCAGCAGCACACCGTTGAGATGATCCAGCTCATGCTGAATGGCGCGGGCCAGCAAGCACTTGGCATTGATCACCTGAGTTTTCCCGTCGCGGTCGAGATAGCGAAGAACGACTTCAGCCGGACGCTCCACCGGAACGTAGAGCTTCGGAAAACTCAGACAGCCCTCTTCGGCAATCGCGGTTTCCTCAGATTCACCGATGATTTCCGGATTAATAAACGCCTGCGGCATTTTGACGCCGGGGTTATTCGGCAGACCCTGATCGTCTTTGTCGGCAGCAACCGGCACGTCGAGTACAAAGACCGCTTCGGTGTGCCCGATCTGTTCGGCGGCAAGACCGATTCCGTCCTGTGCATACATAATGCCAAGCATGCGGTCGGCCAGTATGCGGATTTCATCCGTGACCTCTTTGACCGGAATCGACTTTTTACGCAACACCGGATTTCCATAGACACAAATGGGGCTCGCCATTTTTCTCTCCTCAACCTTCGATAAAGCGCGTATTTGTAACGCATGGACATTGTTTTCTCAACGTTTAATGCCCGCTATTCCCATACCGCACTCGCCCTGCGCTGTCTGCGGGCCAATCTGGGAAGCCTGCATGAACGTTCCACCATCGTTGAGTTCGACAACAGCCTCTCTCCACAAGCCGCCGCCGAAAAACTGCTGGCGCACGACCCGAAAATCGTCCTCTTCAGCGTCTACATATGGAACCTGACCGTCACCGCCGAAACCACCGCCATTCTGCGCACCGTCCGGCCCGAACTTAAAATCATCATCGGCGGCCCCGAAGTCAGCTATGAATACGATAATCTGACGCTCTTCCGCACCGCCGATCACCTTATCTGCGGCGAAGGTGAAGCGGTAGTCGAACCGCTTTGCCGCGACTTACTCGTCGGGAAAGCTTTACCAAAAGTGATCGACGCTCCGCCCGCCGATCTCAAGACTATCGCCCTGCCCTACGATGAATACACCGCCGATGACATCGCCCATCGCCGCATCTATGTCGAAACGTCACGCGGCTGTCCATTCCATTGCGAGTATTGCCTTTCCGCGCTCGATGAAGCCGTTCGTTTTTTTCCGCCGGAACGGATTTTCCAGGAGTTTGAAAAACTGATTGAATGCGGCGTACGGATTTTTAAATTCCTCGACCGAAGCTTCAACATCAACGCCGCGCACGCCGCCGCCGTTCTGCGCTTCTTCCTCGAAAACCGGCGCGACGGTATGATGCTCCACCTCGAATGGGAACCGGAACATCTGCCGCCGACGCTCGAAAAACTGATTGCCGAAGCGCCGCCGGGATTCCTGCAACTGGAAGTCGGCGTACAGACCTTCAACCCCGAAATTTCAAAACGGATTAACCGTTCGCTCGACGCAGATAAAGTTGAAGCGCATATCCGCACGCTCGCCGCCATGCCGTCAGTCCATTTGCATGCCGATCTCATCGCCGGACTGCCGGGCGAAACGCTGGAAAGTATTGCGGCTGGATTCGACCGTCTGCATGCCTGCGGGCCGAACGAAATCCAACTCGGCATTCTAAAAAAACTGCGCGGTGCGCCGATCGCCAAACACGATGTCGAATGGCAGATGGTTTACAACACCTCGCCGCCCTACGACGTTCTGCAAACCGCCGCACTGAGCTTTATCGAACTGCAACAGCTCCGCCGCTTCGCCCGCTACTGGGACATCATCGTCAATAACGGACGGTTCCCCGAAACCTCCAAACTGATCTGGCAGAATCAGCCATCGGTCTTCGGTGCTTTCATGGAATGGAGCATCTGGATTTACGAACAGACGCACACCACTTTCGGATTCACCCCGGCGCGCCTCGCGCAACTGCTGGAAGCATTTCTAACTGGGACACGCGTGCTTAATGCAAAAACAGTCCGCCACGCCATCGATACCGATCTCGCCGCCCGCTCCGCCGGAGCCAAAGGAATGGAACGCCAAACGAGGAAAAAGAGCTAAAGGCCGCGGCGAGACGCCGGCGGTACGTACCGCAACCGTCCCGGTTGCCCTGCAACCAAACATCATCCTCTTAAACTCTTTTCCAACCCCGGCCTTTCAGCTATTTTCCGGTTGTAAAATCGCGAGATGTTCGAAACACGACTATTCGGAGTGCACAATGGGAGAACAGCGTAACTACAAAAGATTTGAAACTGGTAGTTTTGTTTTTCCAGCCCGTATTGGACGGATGGAATATTTTCTGCGAAATCTCGGACTTGGATTGGTTATGATACCATTTGAACTAATCATGACAAATTCAAGCAACGGAGCCCTTTCCTTTATCAGCTTTATTCTCTTCACAACTCTCTTTGTTTTCGGATTATGGTTTTCAGTGTTCCCCAGATTACGTGATGTTAACTGGAACTCGAAACTTGCCTGGCTAGTGCTGATCCCTGGTGTGAACATCATTTTTGCAATCTCATTGTTTGCAACGCCTGGAAAATGAAACCACCACGCATCATCGGAATTGTCGGCGCATCGGGATCGGGAAAGACCTCGATTGCAAAGGAGCTGGCGGAACTGGCCGAAAAAGCCAGCCTGATGTCGCAGGACAATTATTACCGTGGACTGCCGGACGGCATCGATGCGAAGGACTGGAACTTCGATAATCCCGCCGGTATCGACCTCGAACACCTCGCCCGCGATCTCGCCGCCCTCAAACGCGGCGAAACGGTCGAAGGCCCTCGTTATATTTTTTCTACCCATAAACGGGCTCCGGATACCATTACGCTGAAACCCGCGCCGGTTATTATCGTTGAAGGACTTTTTCTTTTCCTGCCGGAAAGTCTGCGTGCTGTTTTCGATCTGAAAATTTTCGTCGATCTGCCGTTGGCGACCTGTCTGGAACGGCGCGTCGCCCGCGACGTCGTCGAACGCGGCCGCACCGCCGAAATGATCCACCAACGATGGGCGGAACAGGTTGAACCGATGTACCGGAAATATGTCGAGCCGACCCGCGCGTTCGCCGACATTCTGCTCGTTCCCGCCGAGCGCGGAACTCCCGAACGTGCGGAACAGATTAAAAAAATACTGGAGAGCCGAATTTAATTTCAGCGGCAGCCGTCGGCGAATCCAGCGCGGTCAAACGGCCAGCAGACAAAGAACGCCGGACCGAGGATCTGCCGCCGGTTGACGGGGCCGAAATAACGCCCGTCCAGACTGTTGAGCGTATTATCACCAAAGAACAGGTATTCATCGTCAGCGGTCGTAATGGAGTCTCCCGGCTTACTGATCAGCGGGAGCGGAACAGAGCGGGAATCGCCGAACTGATAACCGTTATATTTTCCGCCGTTGAAAATCTTGTCGAAAGGCAGATCGGTCGGTTTTTGGCCATTAATAAGCAGGTATTTCGGCGCAACAGAAATGGTTTCGCCGGGCTGACCAACCATCCGCTTGATGTAATAGTTATCCTTGCGCACCTGCGGATGGGTCAGCTCGCGGGTATCGAATACCGCTATATCGCCTCTTTTAGGACGAATGAAGTTGTACTTGACGCGATTGACGAGAATGTAGTCGCCGCTTTTAATAACACCGTCAACGCCGGCAAGAACCTCCCCTTCATTAATTTTTTTCCCGATAAGCGACAATATTCTTTTCTGGCTTCCCATTAAAAGGGTCGCCGGAATTTTGTGCGGAACATCGTTAATGTAGAGCGTGTAATACGTGCGGCCTTTATCCGTCTGGAGATCAAGCTCCGTCAACCCGTTCAGATCTCTTACCATTCTCAGGTAGCCGCCGGTCTTGGCCCGTACAACCTGATGTCTTTCGCCAAAAAGAACCAGATTCGCAAAGGAGGCCAGCGGATTATCCGCTTTGATGGTCGGCTCGGCCTGCACGGTAATTCCATAGAGTGTCGGCTGCATGGATCCTGTCGGAATTTTAAACGGCTGGAAAAAGTAAGCCCGGATAGCCATGGCGGCGGCAATAGCGACAAAAAGTACTTCGACGTTTTCGCGTACCTTAGGGTGACGGCGCGGCGGTGCGACGGTTTCACAGGATTTGATGACCGCTTCGCCGGCGGCTTCCATGGCTTCCTTGGCCCGGCCTTTACGCGCCTCGCAGGCCATTTTTTCATGAGCATGGAGCTGTTCGAGCGCCTCCGGATCGGCGATATCTTCGTGCATGTGCCGGATATGTTTGGCGTAGTGCAGAATCTCTTTGAGTTCTTTGCGCGCTTTCCGGGTTTTAAAAATACTCATGTCGCCTATTCCTGCTTGGTTTTGAGCACCGCGATAAAAGCTTCCTGAGGAATGTTCACCTTGCCGATGCTCTTCATTTTCTTCTTACCCTCTTTCTGGCGCTCAAGCAGCTTGCGCTTACGGGAAATATCGCCGCCGTAGCATTTGGCCGTCACATCCTTGCGGTACGCCTGAATGGTTTCGCGGGCAATAATCTTTCCGCCAAGCGCCGCCTGAATGGCGACCGAGAACGCCTGCTTCGGAATAACTTCTTTCAGCGATTCGCACATCTGGCGTCCGCGGGCTACCGCTTTGGAGCGGTGAACAATGGAAGAAAAGGCATCAACCGGTTCGCTGTGAATCAGAATGTCCATTTTAACCAGATCGGACAGCCGGTAATCGGCATACTCGTAATCCATCGAGGCATATCCGCGGCTGAGGCTCTTGAGACGGTCGTAGAAATCAATCAGCACTTCGTTAAGCGGCAGATCACAGGTGAGCATAACGCGCAGCGCATCAATTGAATCGGTATGTGTGATTTCGCCGCGCTTTTCCATCACCAGCTTCATCATTTCGCCCAGGCAGACCGTCGGCGTGATGATGGTCGCTTTGATGAAAGGTTCCTCCATCGTCTCAACCACGGTCGGGTCCGGCAGATAGGTCGGGTTGTCGATTTCGAGCATCTCTCCGTTTCGCAGGTGGATACGGTAAACAACGTTCGGATAGGAGGCGATGATGTCCAGATCGAACTCGCGGCGCAGCCGTTCCTGCACAATTTCCATGTGAAGCAGCCCGAGGAATCCGCAGCGGAAACCGAAACCGAGCGCCACGGAGGATTCGGACTGGTATGAAAAGGCCGCGTCATTCAGCCGCAGTTTGTCGAGACTCTTGCCGAGTTTTTCGTAGTCGCTGGTTTCGATCGGATAGATTCCGGCGAAAACCATCGGATGAATTTCTTTAAACCCAGGCAGCGCGGTCGCCGCCGGATTACGGACCGTCGTCAGCGTATCGCCGATTTGAATCTCGGAAGAATCTTTGATGTTGGCGATCACATAGCCGACGGAACCTTCGGTCAGTTCCTTGCGCACCACCATGTTCGGAGTGAAAACACCAACTTCCTTGATTTCATATTCGAGCCCGGTGCTCATCATGCGCACTTTTTCACCGGCTTTCAGCTGGCCGCTGAACAGGCGCATATACACCACCACGCCGCGGAAGGCATCATATTTAGAGTCAAAAACAAGTCCGCGGACCGCAGTATCCGCGGCCGGTTTCGGCGGAGGAATACGCTCCACAACCGCTTCGAGCAGTTCGGCAACGCCTTTTCCGGTTTTGGCGCTCACCTCAAGGCAGTTCGTTGTATCAATCGCGAGCAGTTCTTCAATCTGCCGCGCCACCAGCTCCGGTTGCGCGTTAGGCAGTTCGACTTTATTCAGGACGGGCACAACGGTCAGGTTGTGTTCAGCAGCGAGAAAGGCGTTGGAGACCGTCTGGGCTTCGACGCCTTGCGCTGCATCTACCACCAGAATCGCGCCTTCACAGGCCTGGAGACTGCGGGAAACTTCGTAGGAAAAATCCACATGGCCGGGCGTGTCGATCAGATTAAAGGTGTAGCGCTGGCCGTCTTTAGCCGTGTACTTCATCGTCACCGGATGCGCTTTAATGGTGATGCCGCGTTCACGCTCCAGATCCATGGCATCAAGCACCTGTTCCTTCATTTTGCGGTCTTCGATCGTTCCGGTCAGCTGGAGAATACGGTCCGCCAGCGTGGATTTCCCGTGATCAATGTGAGCGATAATGCAGAAGTTTCGTGTGTGAGCGAGATCAGTCATTTTAGATTTCCGAACAGTAAACATCAGCGGCAAAAGCGCGCATCTGCGCAATGGCGGTTTTCATATCAGGTGCTTTAAAAAGCGATGTGCCGGCCACAAACAGATTGGCACCGTGCGCGGCGGCCGGCTTTACCGTTTCGAGATCGATGCCGCCATCGATCGAAATCAGCATTCCCGGACAGCGGCGGCGGACGGCGGCCACCTTGGCTTCGGCATTCGCGATATACTTTTGCCCGCCGAAACCGGGGTTTACCGACATGATGAGCACTTCATCCGCCAGACCTTTTTCCAGACATTTGAAAATGGATTCCACCGGCGTCGGCGGATTTACCGTGATACCGCTCTTGCAGCCGAGCAAACGGATTTTTTTAAGCGTATCTTCGACGTCACAGTCCGCCTCAATATGAATCAGGATCGTGTCGGCTCCCGCTTTTGCAAAGGCCTCAATGTGGTTTTGCGGCTGAAGGAGCATCAAATGAACATCCATCGGCAAATTGGTTACGCGATCCGCCATGGCAACCACGGCCGGCCCCATGCTGATATTCGGCACGAAAACTCCATCCATAATATCCATGTGAATCTGGTCGGCGCCCGCCCTTTCGCATTGACGAATGGCCGCTTCCAGGTTTCCCATGTCGGCCGCCAGAATCGACGGCATGATTTCAATTTTCGGCATATGCTTCCCCGTGAAAAATATGAGCGGAGAAGCTACCTAACCCGTTCTCAAAAAGCAAGACGAGCGGGGTTTATTCGCCGGTACACACAAAAAACCCGCCTCGGAATTCCGCGGCGGGTTCATATTGGAAACTGCGATGCGGTTACCAGCGGACAACCGGCTTGGTGCTTGCCTTGCGGATTTCCTGTTCATCAGCCCAGACAATCTCTCCGCTCTTGAGGTCTTTGAGAATCATGGAGAATTTATAGTACTGGTCTGTCGTGCGGCCGCTTACATTTTTGATTTCCGACAGGGTGCCGGTCAGATACATATCCAGCGCGGTCTGATGTCCGGCCTTAACGGCCTTGGACGAATCAACCAATCCAAGCTGGTTTTCCTGATTGATGCGTTCCACATCCACTTGCGCCGTTCCGGTGGATGAGCGGTCTACAAAGCGAAACATGCCCGAACGCAAAAGCTGCATGCGAACAGATTCGGTTAAGCTGAGCATATCAACATGCTGGGTCGTGCGATTCTGCATCGGTTCGACATCCATCACCGGCCGCCGCCCGCTGATGAATTCCTTAACGCCTGGGGCAACCAGAAGAGATTCCGTCATTTTTTCAACCGTACGACGAATATCCTGCGGTTCAATTTGCGTGGTAGCTGCCGCGCGATCCAGCGGTACTTCTTTAACTTGAGTGGCACATCCAGCCAGAAGTACGGCGCAGCACAGCAGATACAGAGAGAAATATACTTTTTTCATATTCATTAGTCCTTTCGTTTATTCAGCCTGAGATGTTTCACGGATGCGAAGCTTGGAGGAAACCGCCGCCGGTGAATTAGCGACTCCCGTCACCGACACCGTATCACGTCCTTCAAGAATCAAATTGCGGTACGGCTTAGTCTGACTATCGATTTCCATGCCGTTCGCATCAAACCAGCAAATCCGGTAATCAACACGAAGCCGTTTGTTGCGGTCAGATGCCAGGCCGATATGAACCCGCTTAAGACCGTTAACCTCATCATAGCTGGTGCTAACCACATTCACCCGGTGCGCCAAGCGCCCGTTTTCCTCAATAATCATCGATTTCCCGGTTAGATGATCTGTCTTAACAGTTGTTCCGGAAGTGTTCTTGCAGCCAATCAGGCCGGTCATGCCGAATGCCAGAATGGCGGCGGCTATGATGTTTTTTGATGTTTTCATAATACGGTCTCCCTAACTCTATCTGCCTCTAATTTTTACCGGCCGGATTTACAGCCGCTGGCTCACTCACAAGCCCAGACACCATGTTCGTACAAAATGGATTATTATACTGATAGAAGGCCGGAGGCAATCCTTTCCCAGACAGCGACGCCGTTGCCGCGACCGCGATTCCGCCCGTATCGGCGATCCAGACCAACCGGGTTTCACCATCAGCCACCGAAACTGGAATCGTAAATGTTTTTCCGCTGACAGGGTTACGGCATTCCAAAGTATGCGTTCCGGCAGAAAGCGGCCCGCGATATAAATGCGTCACCATCGGAATTGAATACCATGCACGGGTATCCGCCGTAGTCGCAAGCGAGGAAGCTGCATTGATCGCCATCATCCCGATTTTCATCAAATCATCGTTCCGGTTGTTGGCCACCTGCTGTGCCGCAACTTTGGTCACCGCCCTCGTCACATTACGAACGACCACACCCGGCATTTTATCTTTCAGGTCGCGGTAAGCCAGCGATTGGAGATAGACCGCCGGCTCGGTGGTTCCGATATCCGCGCCGCCATCTGCGAGAACAAGAGGCACCGGTGTATAAGCCGGATCGGTATAAACAGGGAAGTCCGCCGCTACCAACGTGATCGCGCCACGGAAATCAGGAATCGGAATCGGAATCTTCTCAGCTTTCCGTTCAGAAATTACCGATTCTTCATAAAGCACCACAATTTCCGCAGGACTGCGCACCAGGCTTTTCACATCCACGTTATACTGAACAACCAGACCGTCAAAGGCCTGTTGGTCTTGTGTACGGAGCATTCGCAGGAAATCCTTCAAGATACAGGCATTGCCCGGAGCCAGTTCGTAGGCCTTGCGGTAGCAGAGCGCCGCATTGGCGGCATCGCCCTGCTTTTCAAATACCAGTCCGCAGAAATACCAAGCCATTCCGTTTTCATAGGAACTGCTGACTCTTTCAAGTACGGGTCCCATATTTGCCATTTTCGCCTGAACAGCGTTCATCGCTTTGACTTGATTAGCGTTAGAGGTCGCCTGAGCCTTGGCAATCTCTTTAGAATATTTCTCGGCAATCGCATCCTGCGCAAACACGGTTCGGCGCATTTCAACACTCGCGCCTTCCGGATCGCCGCTAAACAGGTAATTCAA
>Ga0247840_10003053_pt1 | contig 28874 bp, 20 predicted proteins | sample LaCruzMarch2015__FD_192404 | JGI IMG/M metagenome (GOLD analysis project Ga0247840, IMG submission 192404) | Freshwater microbial communities from meromictic Lake La Cruz, Castile-La Mancha, Spain - LaCruzMarch2015_17m | ecosystem: Environmental > Aquatic > Freshwater > Lake | place: Spain...
ATTTCACATTACATTTTAATTCCCCCGAACTCAAAATATACTCAAAAGCCTTAGCATGCATAAACGACTGTCCTTTATCGTCGTCGGCACCTCGCGCAAAAATATGTCCATCGCGCACTTCCGGTTCAAATGGCGGACTTACCCACAAATCGAGCGGCTCGGCAGGCATCACATCGTAATGACCGTATATTAATATTGTAGGAAGTGAGCTATTCACTAACTTTTCGGCATATACAACCGGATTTCCTGCTGTTGGTAGAATATCCACCTTATCAACTCCGGCTGCAAAAAGTAACTCTTTCCAACGATGCGCACATTGTAGTATTTCGGGCTGACGATGTGCATGAGCACTCACACTTGGTATGCGTATCAACGAAAATAACTCTTCGAGAATGCGCGATTTATTATCATTTAAATAAGTTTTGGTTTGCATAAATATTGTTTTAGTTTTTGTAAAATGGAACAGTTTATAGCTGAATTTGTTTTAATAGCTAAGATTATTTCAAAAAAATTATACAATAAATAAATTATTATAACGTTCTAATTCAAATAATGTAATTTCGAGCACATGTATATAAAATGTACTTGTAAATTCAGCAAATTCTGTCTATCTTTGCGATTCCTATACTGAAACGAATAATTATTGTTTTCATTGTATATCGATAGTTAGATTTAAAATTAATTTAGTTTATGATACGAAATTGGGGATTATTGTTAATTGTTTTTATTTTAAGTAGTTGTCTTTCGCAAAAAGATCTTGTTTACGTTCGTAATATTGATATAAACGAGAAATATATTGCTAAAGATTTAAACAAAAGCAAAGATTTAATAATTGGAACAGGCGATCAACTTTCAATTACTGTCGATGGTGTTGACCGTGAATCTATTCGTCCGTTTAATATTCAGCAAGATATTAGTGCATCTATTCGCTCTTACCTTGTCGATTCGAATGGAGATATTACTTTTCCAGTGGTAGGAAAAATTCGTGTAAGTGGACTTACTAAAGCTCAGATTTCTAAAGTTATAGATGAAAAATTAGCACCATTCTTGAAAAACCCAACTATAACAGTACAACTCGAAAACTTCCAAATTTCGGTTTTAGGAGAGGTTAACCGACCTGGAAAATATGCTTCACAAAACGACCGTATTACCATTTTGGAAGCATTAAGTTTGGCTGGCGATATTACTATTTATGGAAAAAAAAGAAATGTATTGGTAACACGTGAATTAAACGGGAAGATTGAATTTGCCCGACTCGACCTCACCAGCCCCGAAATTTTTAATTCCGATTATTATTTTTTAAAGCAAAACGACGTTATTTATATTGAACCAAGCAGAATGCGTCCTCTAAACTCACCAAATTCAATTGGTCAACTTACCTTAGTTGGAATAGCCACAACATTAGTTTCGTCCATTGTTTTATATATAAAGAAATAATACACCAAATTATTCGTTAAAAAATTGATTATGAGCAATCAGGCACAAAATATTGAAATTATTAATTTGAAAGAAATAGCCTTTAAATACCTTAAAAAATGGCGTTGGTTTGTTGTTTCTACTGTAATTAGTTTGGCAGTTGCTGCATTCTCTATTCTAAGTACTAATACTATTTTTTCGGTAGAATCGACCATACTTGTTCGCGAGGACAATAACCGCGAGTTATACTCAGAAATGGCAATTGTAGAGAGCTTTGGCTTGCAGGGCGTATCAAAAGATGTAGAAGATGAAATACGTATATTAGGTTCAAAAACAATATTAAGTGAGGCAATTCGCGACCTCGATATAGCCACAGAGTATTATATAAAATCCATGTTTCGCTATACCGATACCTATCCCGAAATTCCTTTAAAACTTGACGTAATTTACAAACCATCAAAAAAACCACAAGAGGAGCTTATTTTGAAAATAAAAAAAGGAGCTTATGGTTTTCAAATTAATTTAAAATATGGCATTGAGAAAGAAAAAATAGAAGTTAATGATCTCTCTAAACCAATTAAAACAATTGCAGGTACTATAAAACTTACGCTCGGTAAAGAATTTAAAGAAAATAATAGCTATAAAATTATTGCTTATCCTCTCGTAGCTATTACGAATAAATACAGTAAGGGTATACAGATAAATACTATAAGCAAAAAAACCAATGCAGTTAAAATTTCATTGGTTTCGAGCAATCCTGCAAAAGCGCAAGCCGTTATAAACAAGCTAATTGAATTGTATAATTTGGATGCTGTTCTCGATAAAAATATTATAGCATCGAACACCAAAGATTTTGTAGAAAAACGACTTGAGTTGCTTAAAAATGAACTTTTAGATGTTGAAATTAGTGTAGAAACTTATAAAAAGCAAAACAGCATGACCGACCTGAATACTCAGGCAGAGTTTTTTATGCGTACTACAGGCGAATATAACAAAGAATTATCGCGTATTGAAACGCAACTGAATTTGGTAGATTATATTCAAAAGCATTTAAACGAAAGTGAAAATAAATACAGTCTAATTCCGGCTAATTTAGGGCTTCAGGATGGTCCACTCGAAACTCTTATTAAAAATTACAATGATGCTCTTCTCGAACGTTTAAAAATAAGCCGTACTTCGAACTCTAAAAACCCGCTAATTACACAGTTGGAAGAACAAATTTCGACCATGCGCTCAAGTATAATTGCCAGTATAATAAGTGTTAGCGATGGATTAAAAATTTCGAAACGTGATTTAAAACAAAAAGAAAGTCAGTTTACGGGTAAAATAAAGCAAATACCGACTCAGGAACGTGAATACATCGACATTAAACGTCAGCAAGAAATTAAAAACAATTTATACATTTTCTTACTCCAAAAACGCGAAGAAAACGCACTAACTTTAGCAAGTACCATACCTTCGGCTAAAACCTTAGACAAGGCTTACGTAATACCCGAACCGGTTGCACCTAAAAAGATGTTTATAATGCTTATTGCATTGATAATTGGAATGTTAATTCCGATTGCCATAATTTATATCATCGATTTGTTCGACCAAACTATTAAGGACAAAAAAGAATTGCAACGATTAACGAAAGTACCGTTTGTAGGCTCTATTAGTAGTGCAAAGGAAAATGAGAAAGTAGTTATAGGCGAAGGCAATACAACTCCAATTGCCGAAATGTTCCGACTTATACGAACAAACTTACAGTTTATGCTGTCGAACAAACCGTCACATGTAATTCTGATTACTTCGGCAGGAAGTGGTGAAGGTAAATCGTTTACAGCAATCAACTTAGCACTTTCATTTACACTTACAAATAAAAAAGTAATGCTTTTGGGACTTGATATTCGTAAACCTGCATTAGGCGAATATTTAAATGTAATTGAAAAAAGTGGCATCACTCATTATTTATCAAACGAAAGCTTGACAATTGAAGATATAATTTTAAAATCGGATTTACATAAAAACCTAAACATTATTTTATCGGGACCTGTGCCACCAAACCCAACGGAGTTATTGATGAGCTATAGGCTTGATGAAATGATAGAAGAGTTGCGCGAAAAATACGATTATATTATTATGGATTCTGCACCTCTGGGAATTGTGTCGGACACTTACCTGCTTAATCGCCTATCGGACAATGTATTATTTGTTTGTCGACAAAATTATACTCCACGAGAGGCTACCGAATTGATAAACGAAGTGTACCAAAAAGGTAGTTTGAACGGAATGGGATTAATACTGAATGGTGTTGATAAAGATAGTGAATATGGATATGGTTACGGCCACAAAAAAAATCAATAGTATTACTTCAAAGTACGAATGACTTTTAATTGTTGACTTAGACTCCCGAAATAACAATAAATGCAAGCCCTCGATGAAAATCGGGGGTTTTTTATTTTCGAAACAAACACACGGAAACTTTATAATTTTAATAGTTTCCAAATAACATACATTAAAGCATTGATTTACAATTATATAATTGCATTTAAAATTATTTAACAATATTTTCTTGAACATTTATAGTGTTCAATCGTTTCAATTACTGTAATTTTGCATCCTGAATTTCAAAAACACGAATGAATACTTTAAAACAAAATATCACTCAAACAGCCTCGAAGTTATTTCATCGTTCGGGCGTTCGAAACATATCAATTGATGAGGTCTGCTCAGAATTACGTATATCGAAAAAAACATTTTACCAGCATTTTCAGCAAAAAGAAGATTTAATTGGTGCCGTAATTGAAGAAAATAAGCAACAGCATTTCGAGAAATTTGAAAAAAATCTGAAAAACAAAAATGCTATAGATTCACTTATTTTTATAATAAAAGAATTAAAGAAAAATTCGGACTGTGAACCGCATCAGTTGTGGTTTGACATACAGAAATACTATCCAAAAGTTTTTGAAAAGTATGAATTTATGAAATTGGAGGCAATACGAATTGGATTTGAACAAAATTTAATTCAAGGAATTGACGAGGGCTATTATAGAAAAGATTTAGACATTGAACTTGCATCTTTTTTTCATTCGGTACAAATGAAAACCACTTTTGAAATGATGCAGGAAAATCAGAAAAAATTTGCAAAAAAACGCATGATGGATTTCTATATCGATCTTATTATTCACTTAATAGCAAACGAACAAGGATTAAAGTATTTAGAAGAGAATTATTATAATGAAGAAAAACAAATTTAAAAAGCTTAGAGTTAAAACACTGTCATTCAACAACAAGAAACAGTCATTTATCGAATATGACAATAAATATAGAAAAATATACAACTAACTTTGTAAAAAAATTGAATTGAAAATTAAACAGATATGATAATGAAAAAAAAATTAAAAAAACTATTAATTGTATGCTTTATTAGTTTGTCGACAACGGCTATGCTCAAAGCCAACGATACACTAAAAATAAGCTTAAAGCAAGCCATTGAAATTGGGCTTAGCAAGAGTCCGACTATAAAAATAGCGGACAAACAATTGCAACGTGTCGATTATTCGAACAAAGAAAAAATGGCTGCATTGTATCCCAATATTTCGGCATCGGGATCGTACCAACGCGCACTTAAAAAGCAGCGAATGTTCTTTTCTTTTCCGGGGATGCCGGCAAATCCCGATGGTATTGAAGTGGGTCAGGACAACACTTTTGTAGGTGGAATTTCGGCATCGTTACCAATAATTTCGCCAACACTTTGGGCTACATTAAAAATGAATGAAGTGGACCTGCAATTAGCAAATGAAACAGCCCGCTCTTCGGAAATAACTTTGATAAATCAAATTACGAAAGCATATTATACAATATTAATGATGCAGGATTCGTATTCGGTTTTCGAACGAAATTACAAAAATACGGAGGCCAGTACTCAAATTATTGCTGATAAATACAAATTAGGAAGTGTTTCGGAATTTGAATGGTTACGTGCCGATGTGCAGCTGCGAAATGCGCTTACAAACACTATTTCGGCCGAAAGTGGTGTTGCAATGAGCAAGCTACAACTCGTTACACTTATGGGACTTGACTTATCTACCGAAATTAAACTCGAAGGAAACTTAAGTGAATATGAAAAAGCGCTTTATGGCGATATGTTGGCCGTTGACACCACGCAACTTGCAAAAAACACTGATTTAAAACAATTTGACTTACGATTGGAGCAAATGAAAAAATCGTTAGAAGTTCAAAAATCAACCTGGTTACCAACTCTGGCTGCAAGTGTAAACTACCAGTTTATGTCGATGGGAAATGATTCGGTTGCTTTTGCAAAATATCCTTGGTTTCCTACATCAACAGCTTCTTTAAGTCTTTCGATACCGATTTTTCAGGGTGGTGCAAAGCATTACAAAGCCAAACAGCTCAAACTGCAAATGGACGAAATGAACTTGCAAAAAGTAAATTTGAAGAAAAACCTGGAATTGCAGGCTAATATATACATCGATAATATGAAAAAGTCGATAGACAAAATTCAGTCGAATAAAAAAGGTTTGTTGCAAGCAGAAAAAGCAGTAACCATTTCGCGCAAAATGTACGAAGAGGGCGTTGCCACATTTTTAGATTTATCAAACTCTGAACTTAATCTGCTGCAAGCCGGCCTATCATATAATCAATCGGTTTACGACTTTATTTCGGCCAAAGCCGATATCGAAAAATTGTTAGGAAAAACGATGAATTAATAGTTACAAGTTACGAGACAAAAGATAAAGACAAAAGACAAGTTGCAAGTTAAATAGTTATTTGTCAATTATTTAAATAAATTTTAAAACATAATAAAAACAAAAATATGAAGAAGTTAAATTTACTACCAATACTTATTTTAATAATAGGATTGGGAGCATGTACCAAAAAACAAGATGCAAAAACGGATTCTAAGGAGCTAAAAACTAAAGTAAAAACAGCTATCGTAGTAACTCGTGATGTGCCTCAGAACAACGATTTTACAGCAACGGTAGAACCAGAAGTAAAAAACAACATTGCCCCTGCTACTCCGGGTCGTATCCGTAAAATTTTTGTTGAAGTAGGTGCAAGTGTATCGAAAGGACAAAAGCTGGCTCAAATGGACAATGTGAATCTTTCGAACTCCGAAGTTCAAATAGAGAATTTACGACGTGTGCATAAACGTGTATCGGGGCTATTTGCAGTAGGTGGTGCATCGCAACAGGAATTGGACAATGCCAAATTACAATTGGATGTGGCCGAAACAAATTTGAAAAACCTGAGCGAAAACACTTTTTTACTTAGCCCAATTACAGGCCTTGTAACAGCTCGAAACTACGACGAAGGCGATATGTATAGCGGACAAATGCCACTTATGACTGTGATGCAAATTTCACCCGTTAAACTAAAAATCAACGTTACCGAATCGTTTTATTCGAAAGTGAAAATCGGGATGCCGGTAGATGTTAAGGTGGAAGTTTTTGGCGACGAAGATTTTAACGGAAAAGTAAGTCTTATTTATCCAACTATAGATGAGCGTAGCCGCACCTTTGGTGTAGAGATAAAAGTCAATAATAACAACAGCAAAATTCGCCCGGGAATGTTTGCACGTGTAAAAATGAATTTTGGCAATGCAAAACATGTGGTAGTACCCGATATGTCTGTTATTAAACAATCGGGCTCGGCAGAACGATTTGTGTATGTGTATGCCAATGGCAAAGTATCGTACCGAAAAGTGGAACTCGGACAACGATTAGGCACTGAATATGAGTTACTTTCGGGTCTTGAAAACGGCGAAACAGTTGTTATATCAGGACAATCGAAATTAAACGATGGTGTTGAAGTGGAAGTTGTAAAATAAGGTTTGTAAGGTTATAAAGTTTATAAGGTTTGTAATAATTAAATTTCTTAATTTCCAATTTCTTAATTTTCATTTTTCTTAATTTTCATTTTTCTAACTTCTAACTTTTAAAGACATGAGTTTATACGAAAGTGCTGTAAAAAAGCCGGTTATGACTTCACTTATTTTCATAGGTGTGGTTGTGTTAGGACTTTTTTCATTAAATAAATTACCGATTGACTTGTTGCCCAATATTGAGACTAATACTATAATGGTATTAACAACTTACACAGGTGCAAGTGCCGCGGACATTGAAACCAATGTTACCCGTCCGCTCGAAAATTCGTTGAATACGGTTGCCAACCTGAAAAATATTAAGTCAGTTTCGCGCGAAAACCGCTCAATGATTACCTTGGAATTTGAATTTGGCGATGATATTGAATCGCTTACCAACGATGTACGCGACAAACTGAATATGGTAAAATCGTTTTTACCCGAAGGTGTTCAGGAGCCAATTATTTTTAAATTTAGTACCGATATGATTCCGGTAATGATGCTTTCGGCCACTGCCAACGAAAGCTTACCAGCATTGTATAAAATTTTGGACAATAAAGTAGCCAACCCCTTGGCACGCATCGACGGTGTTGGGTCGGTATCAATAACAGGTGCTCCAAAACGTGAGATTCAGGTTTTTATTGACCCACTCAAATTGGAAGCATACCATCTGACAATTGAAAGCATTGCTCAGAACATCCGTATGGAAAACGTAAATACACCTGCCGGAACAGTTGATATTGGTAGTGATTCATATTCATTGCGCGTAAATGGCGAATTTAAAGATGCTGCTGAACTTAAAAAAATTATTGTTGGCTCGGCGGGTGGAAAAACTGTTTATTTGTCGGATGTAGCAACTGTAAACGATGCCATTGAAGAGCGCATGCAGGAAAGTTATACCAATGGAAAACAAGGTGCTACCATTGTTGTTCAAAAACAATCGGGTTCAAATACGGTTCAAATTGCCGAAAAAATTCTCAAAGAATTACCCGAAATAAAAAAAGCATTACCTTCCGATGTTAAATTAAACGTAATTATAGATACGTCGGATAGTATTAAAGAAACAATAAGTGGATTGACCGAAACTGTTCTTTATGCATTTTTATTTGTAATTCTGGTAGTGTTGGCATTTTTAGGTCGTTGGCGAGCCACCGTAATTATTATTCTTACAATCCCTATTTCGCTTATTGCAGCTTTTATTTATTTAGGTGGAACTGGTGGAAGTTTGAATATTATATCGCTAAGTGCCCTTTCGGTAGCCATAGGTATGGTGGTGGACGATGCCATTGTGGTACTCGAAAACATTACCACGCATATTGAGCGCGGAAGTAGGCCTACAAGTGCAGCGGTACATGGAACAAACGAAGTTGCCGTGTCGGTTATTGCCTCAACACTTACCTTGATTGCCGTATTTTTCCCGCTTACGCTTATTACAGGTATGGCAGGTGTTATGTTTGTACAATTGGGTTGGATGGTTACAATCATTATGACTGTGTCGATGATTTGTGCATTAACACTAACACCGATGCTAAGTTCTAAACTTTTACAACTGAATCCAAGAAGAAGCAAAGTGTTCGAAATGGTGTATTTACCTATCGAACGTTCGTTAGATAAACTGGATAATGCTTACGCAAAGTTTGTAAACTGGGCTGTTCGAAATCGCAAAAAAATGGTATTGTTTGCAACTATCTTCTTTATTTTAAGCATGATACCAATAGGTTTTGTTGGAACAGAGTTTATTCCGGCACAGGACAATGGACGTGTTGCAGCCACTATTGAACTACCGGTTGGAACCCGTATGGAAATTACAAAAAAAACAGCTGAAGATATTAAAGCTTTGTGGCAAAAAAAATATCCGGAGGTGGATATGATTAATTATACGATAGGGCAAGCTGCAAGTTCGAATGTATGGGGCTCGTTGCAAAACAATGCGTCGAATATTATATCGTTAAACCTGCGCATGATTCCTCTGCAAGACCGCGAGCGTTCGATGTTCGAAATTTGCGACAGCATTCGCTTAGACCTTGACAATATGCCCGAAGTACGCAAATCGAATATAATTGCGGGAGGTGGAATGAGCATGATGGGCGGACAATCGACATTGGATGTAGACGTATATGGATACGATTTTCAACAAACCGACAAAATAGCCAAAGAACTTTCGGAGCGTATTGCTAAAATTCCCGGATTGGTAAACGTAAAAGTAAGTCGTGGCGATTATACGCCTGAATATCAGGTAGAGTTCGACCGCGAGAAGCTGGCTATCAATGGTTTAAATATCAGCACAGCTTCTAACTATTTACGAAATAGAATCAACGGACTTACTGCTTCGCTTTATCGTGAAGATGGCGAGGAATACTCTATTCGTGTAGTTTACGGACCCGAATATCGTCAGTCGATTGAAGACATAGAAAACATTTTGATATACAACCAACAAGGTCAGGGTGTACGCTTGAAAGATTTAGGTCAAGTGGTTGAAAAATTCACACCGCCAACTATTGAGCGTAAAAACCGTCAGCGACTTATCACTGTAGCATCCACCGTTTCGGGTACTACTATCGATAAAGCAGTAGCTGCTATCAACACTCAAATCGACGAAATGGCTATTCCTTCGGATATAAACGTAGAAGTGGGTGGAACTTACAAAGATCAACAGGAATCATTCAGCGACTTATTTATGTTGTTGCTAATCATCATTTTACTTGTATTTATTGTAATGGCTTCGCAGTTCGAATCGCTCACATATCCGTTTATTATCATGTTCTCTGTACCTTTCGGCATTTCGGGGGTTGTACTTGCGTTGGCAATAACGGGAAACACACTAAATATGATGTCGTTTGTTGGACTGATTATGTTGGTGGGTATTGTAGTTAAAAATGGTATTGTGATGGTAGATTATATAAACCTCAACCGCGAACGTGGTATGGGAATTATTCAGGCGGTGGTAACGGGTGGAAAATCGCGACTTCGTCCGGTATTAATGACAACACTTACAACCATTTTGGGTATGGTGCCAATGGCTGTAAGCAACTCGCAAGGAGCCGAAATGTGGAAATCGATGGCAATAACCGTAATTGGTGGACTTACAGTTTCCACGATATTAACGCTGGTAATAGTGCCAACCATTTATGCAATTTTTGCCGGAAATGGCGTAAAACGCACACGAAAAAAAATAAGAAAATCACATGCGAAACAATTATCTATTTGATAATTTAACGAGAAAAATTAATTAAAAAACATCTCTCTATCCCCCCTTTGGGGGTTAGGGGGCTTAAAACAAAATAAAAAATGAAAGCAGTATTTATAGCCTTCGATCAGGCATATTACGAACAAATACTTACGATACTTAATTACGCGCATATAAAAGGTTTTACACGATGGGAAGAAGTACAGGGGCGCGGAAGCGTTTCGGGGGAACCACACTTTGGAACACACGCATGGCCTTCGCTCAACTCATCGATTTTAACTGCTATTGATGATATTAAAGTTAAGCCACTTTTAGCTGAATTAAGGGCATTAGACGCTACTTCCGACCTTATGGGATTAAGAGCGTTTGTGTGGAATGTGGAGGATGCAATATAGAATATTGAATGAACTTACTGAAGAAAAGAGTGAAAATTCTATGGCGTTTTTTCAGTAATCAATTGTATTAACTTATCTACAATCATCAAAATTGCGGTATCTTTGCTGCACAATTAAAATAACAGATGTCAATAATAAGAAAATCAAAACTTAAATCCTGGATAGCTGCTTTTCGTCTGAAAACCCTCCCGCTGGCATTGTCAAATACCATTATGGGTTCAGCTTTAGCAGCTGCATCGGGTGGATTTCGGTGGTCAATTTTTGGTCTGGCAGCACTGACTACAATTTTGTTGCAAATACTATCGAACATAGCCAACGATTATGGCGATTTTGTAAATGGCAAGGACACTGCAGAACGTATTGGTCCGAAACGTATGGTTCAATCCGGCGAAATTTCGCCTAAAACAATGTTGCACGGCATTATTTTTATCGGAATACTGACTCTAATTACAGGGCTTTCACTTATCCTTGTTGGAACTGCTGGTATTGATATGGCTAATATTTTGATTTTTGGCGTTTTAGGTATTGGTGCAATTGCAGCTGCCATTAAATATACAGTTGGAAAAAATCCCTATGGCTATCGCGGATTGGGTGATATTTTTGTTTTTCTTTTTTTTGGTTTAGTAGGTGTAATTGGTACCTATTTTTTGCACACCCAAACGTTTTATTGGGATTTGCTCCTTCCCGCCTCGGCTATGGGTTTACTAAGTACCGGCGTGCTCAACATGAACAACTTGCGCGACTACGAAGCAGACAGAAACGCAAAGAAAAACACCATTGTAGTAGCTATGGGGCCACAAAAGGCAAAATTATATCATTTGCTTTTGGTGGTTGGAGCCATGCTTTTGGCAGTAGTTTATACAATAATCAATTACAATTCGGCTTGGCAATGGTTGTTTTTAATTTCATTTCCAGTATTATTTTTAAATTTAAAAACAGTTTTTACCTACAAAAACTCCATCGAACTTTATCCCGAATTGGGTAAATTAGCTTTGGGAACTTTGCTGTTTGCTATATGTTTTGGTATGGGATTGATAATTTAGTCCTCACTTAAAAAACCTTTATTCTGATTTATTAAATGTAAATTAGCACAGAATTCGCCAAAGCATTATTATCTTTGTTTTACGTATGAAAATAGGTAAAATTTTCTTTATTTTTATTGTACTGTCAACATTTTTTTCGTGCGAAAATAAAACGACTGACACTACCCGCCATAAACTTTTAGAGGTGGAAGGAAAATTTTTGTATTTAGATCAATTGCAGGACATTATGCCCCCTAATGTAAGCGCAAAAGATAGCATCGAAATTTCCAAAAGCTATATTCGAAAATGGGTTACCGATGTGCTACTATACGAAAACGCTGAGCGAAATATTACCAACAAAGCTGAAATTGATCAATTGTTAGAAGATTATCGGAAATCGCTTATTATACACCAATACCAGCAAAAATTATTGCAGGAGCGTTTACCCAAAGAACCTTCGGAAATTGAAATTAAAGCATTTTACGATAAATACAAAGATCAACTTGTATTAAAAGAAAATGTGATTCAGGGTATTTTGTTAATTACTCCCGAAAACGCTCCGCAATTGTCCAACGTTCGCAGTTGGGTGCAATCGGGAAACACAAAATCACTCGAAAGCATCGAAAAATACAGTATGCAACATGCTATTAGTTACGATTATTTTGCCGAACGATGGATTCCTTTTTCCGAAGTGTTGAAGAAATTGCCTTTACAGCTCGAAGATCAAACATCTTACCTTTCGGGAAGGCGGTTTGTGGAGTTGAGCGATAGTACCAAACATTATTTTTTAAATATAAAAGCATCAAAACTTATTGGCCAAACCGAACCTTACGATATGGCAAAACCAAAAATCATAAACCTGATAATGAATAAATTAAAGGCTGATTTTATATCCAATTTTGAAAACGAAATATATAACGATGCCATTAAAAACGAATCAGTTACTTTTTTCAAAGAAATACAATAAATTATGACCAAGAGCATTTTATTTTCGGTTTTTACCTTACTTACACTTTCGACCAATTTGTTTAGTCAGTCCAATATTATCGACGAAGTAATCTGGATTGTTGGCGATGAGTCAATTCTCCGTTCGGAGGTTGAAGAACAACGATTGCGTGCTCAATACGAGGGAACTCCCGTGCAAGGTGACCCTTATTGTACCATACCGGAGCAAATTGCCATCAACAAATTGTTTTTACACCAAGCTGTGTTAGATAGTATTGAAGTGAGCGAAAGCAACGTAATGAATCAGGTTGAAAACCGCTTGAGTTTTTTCATTTCACAAATTGGCTCCAAAGAAAAAATGGAAGAGTATTTTGGAAAAAAAACACTTGATTTGCGCGAAGATTTGAGAAATAACATTCGCGAGCAAATGATTATTCAACAAATGCAGCAAAAATTAGTTGGCGATATTAAATCAACTCCAGCTGATGTACGCCGTTTCTTTAACACATTACCCACCGATAGCATTCCGAATGTACCGGCACAAGTCGAATTACAAATTATTAGTTTTGAACCACCCGTACCCATCGAAGAAACAAATCGAATAAAAGAACGCTTGCGCGATTTTACGGAACGTGTAAACAAAGGAACAACCGATTTCTCAGTACTTGCCCGACTCTATTCGGAGGATACCGAAAGTGCAAAACGTGGAGGAGAGCTTGGTTTAATGGGACGTGGGCAGCTGGTTCCTGAATTTGCAACCGTAGCATTTAACCTTACAGACCCTAAAAAAGTGTCGCGCGTGGTTCAATCCGAATTTGGCTACCACATTATTCAATTAATCGAAAAACGTGGCGACCGCTTAAATTGTCGTCATATTTTATTAAAACCGCGTATTTCTCTTGAAGATAAAAACAAAGCTATTCAAAAATTAGATTCTATTTCGGAACTTATTCGCAATGCAAAATCAACTTTTGAGCAAGCTGTAATCTATTTTTCGCAAGATAAAAATACGGCTATGAATGCAGGTTTGATGCTAAATCAGAAATCGGGCACATCGAAATTTGAATATCAAGATTTGCCTCAGGAGGTTGCTAAAGTGGTTTATACTATGAATGTAGGTGAAATTTCGAAACCATTTTCGATGATTAGTACAACAACAAACAAAGAAGTGGTGGCTGTGGTAAAAGTAAAATCGAAAATTGCCAACCACAAAGCAAACTTGATTGACGATTATCAAATGCTTAAAGGCTATTACGAAGGAATGAAAAAAGAAGAGTTTATTAAAAACTGGATAATCAAAAAACAAAAAGAAACGTATATAAGTATCGATCCCGCTTGGCAAAAATGCGAATTTCAACATCCAGGATGGATTAAGAAATAATTTGCAGTTTATAGTTTGCAGTTTATAGTTTGCAGTTTATAGTTTGCAGTTTATAGTTTATTATCTTAATGAATATCAATTTTAAAAATTTCATATCAATAAAGTACATCGTTTTAGGCGTTGTACTTTGTTTATTTTTTACGAAACCAACTGCACAGGTTCGTCAGGGACAGTTACGTCAGGAAATATTGAATAGCCAACAAACGAAAACTAAACCGACAACAACGAAAGAAAATCGAAGAAATCGTCGATCGGTTAAATCGTTAATACCGCCAAAACCATTGGCTCCCATTGTTAATCCGCTAAATAACCGAAATGCAACTTTGGTGTATCTCGAAAATACCGAAACGCTGGCTTACGACCAATTTACAAATCCTGATTTGAAAATTTTGAAAGGAAATGTGCGTTTCAAACACGATAATGCCTATTTATATTGCGATAGTGCCTATTTTTACGAAAAAGCCAACTCGCTCGATGCATTCAGCAATGTGCGTATTATTCAGGGAGATACGCTTTTTGTTTATGGCGATTTTTTGTATTACGATGGCAACCTGAAACTTGCCCGCTTGCGCCAAAATGCAAAGATGGTTAACAAAAAAACAACACTCACAACCGATAGTTTGAATTTCGATCGTAACACAAATTTAGCCTATTACTACACAGGAGGAAAAATTGTTGACCCCGAAAACACACTTACATCGATTTGGGGACAATACAATACCACAACTAACGATGCTCTGTTTCGCAACAATGTGGTTCTCACAAATCCAAATTATACTATGAATGCGGATACCTTGCAGTATAATACAAAAACTAATTTTGCGAATATTGTGGGTCCAACAAAAATTGTATATCAAAACGAAACAGATATATATTCATCAAAAGGCTGGTATAATACTACAAATGAACGAATGATGTTGCTCGATAGGTCGATGGTAAAACATAAAGATGGTAAAACAATTATCGGCGACACCATTTTTTACGATAAAGCCAAAAAATACGGCGAAGCATTTGTAAATGTTGTAATGACTGATTCGGTTCAAAAAACAACTCTTAATGGAGATTATGTTTATTACAATGAAACAACAGAGGCAGGCTTAGCCACCGACTCAGCCCTAATGGTAGATTGGTCGAGCAAAGATACACTTTGGCTACATGCAGATACATTGCGGACATTTAAAGATTCTACTTTTAAAATTGCCAAAGGCTATTTGAATGTGCGATTGTATCGCAATGATATACAGGGCATTTGCGATTCGTTGGTATTTTCGGAGCGCGACTCGGTGATTAATATGTATGGCGAACCAGTGCTTTGGGCTGAGGAAAATCAACTTTCGGGTGAATTTATTCAGGCTTTTACTAAAAACAAAAAAGTAGAACGAGTACATATTCAACGATCTGCAATGGCTGTACAAAAAGTAGATTCGATCAATTTTAACCAACTCTCGGGTAAAGAAATGATTGCACACATTGATAGTAGCGAGCTCCAACGTGTACACGTAAACGGGAATGCTGAAACAATATACTTTCCGATTGACGAGGCTGACTCCACCATAATAGGGCTAAATAAAACCGAAAGCAGCTACGTGGTCATGTATCTTAAAAACAAAAAAGCTGAGCGAATAGTAATGACTTCGGCCACAAGCGGAGTTATGTATCCCTTGGGGCAATTAACCGGGGGAAACATCTACTTAAAAAACTATTTTTGGCTCGATAAACAACGCCCTACAAGTAGTGCAGATGTGCTTATTATTCCCGAAAAAGAAATCAGAAAAAAAATTGGTGAGAGTTCACTGATGGGCGTAAACTCAAACGAAAACAAATCGGATAAAAATAAATCAAGTAAAAATTCAGAGGCGAATACACCCAGAGAACAAAGAACAAACACAAATTCGTCGGTAAATCGAAAAAAACAAAATCTAAATTTATAAAGTTGCTACTTGCAAAAGTCGAAATATTTTGCTATGAAAATGTTCTTTTTGAAAAAAAAATCATGCCCAACACGATGATTGTTTTAAAAAAATGTATTATTTTTACATTCAAATAAAACAGCAAAAATATGATTTATAAATTTACTGTACTGTCTGATGAGGTTGATAATTTTGTCAGAGTAATTAAAATTGATCCGGAAGCTACATTTTTCGACCTTCACAAAACCCTGCTCGACTCGGTAAAATTTGATAAAAATCAAATGACATCATTTTTTATTTGCTCCGACGATTGGGAAAAAGGTCAGGAAGTTACTTTGATTGAAATGGAATCAAGCTCAGAATACGACAATCTTGTGATGGAAGAAACGAAATTAGAAGAGCTTATTTCGGACGAAAAACAAAAATTATTGTACATTTTCGATATGATTGCTGATAGAGCTTTTTTTATTGAACTAACAGACATTATACCTGGGAAATCGGTTTCAAAACCCGAAGTGAGTATTTCGGAAGGTAAAGCACCTCAACAAATTATTGCAGAAGAAGCAATTATTGTTGCTCCCAAATTGACCTTGGACGAAAATTTTTACGGAGATGAGGATTTTGATATCGACGAATTAGACGAAGAAGGTTTTGGTGATATGAATTTTGATGATAGTACTCTTTTTACCGACGATAACAAGTTGGAATAAAAGACATTATCAGACAAGATAAATATTTTTAAATAATTACGAATTACACTAATTTCACGAATTAAATTCGCGTAATTAGTGTAATTTGTTTAATTCGTAGTTTAATGTCAGAAACGAAAGATAAAACATTAATTGTTTTGCTTGGACCAACAGGTGTTGGAAAAACCGAAATTAGTCTGCGATTAGCTTCGAACTTCGCATGTCCTATTATCTCATCAGACTCGCGCCAGTTTTACCGCGAACTTAAAATTGGTACCGCCGCTCCTACCCCATCCGAACTTGCCCGTGCCACACATTATTTTATTGGTTCACATTCCATTTTCGACACGTATAATGCCGGAGATTACGAAGCTGACGTAATGCTATTGCTCGAAAAACTATTTCAGGAAAACGATGTTGTGATGCTTGTAGGCGGTTCCATGATGTATATTGATGCTGTTTGCAATGGCATCGACGACATACCAACAGTGGACGAAGAAACCCGAAAAAGTTGGAAAATAATTTACGAGGAAAATGGTCTTGAATACATTCAAAATGAACTGAAACGTCTCGACCCAGTTCATTTCGAAGAGGTGGATATAATGAATCCAAAACGTATTCTCCACGCACTCGAAATTTGTAGCATAACCGGCAAACCCTACTCCGATTTCCGAACGGGAACAAAAAAAGAGCGACCTTTTAATATTCTGAAAATTGGTTTGAACCGTCCGCGACCAGAGCTTTACGAACGCATAAATGCACGTGTAAACACCATGATGCATGACGGATTGCTCGATGAAGCAAAACCATTTTACGAACATCGGCAGTTAAATACGCTTAATACAGTTGGTTATAAGGAATTATTCGAATATTTTGCTGGCAATTGGACGCTCGATTTTGCAGTGAACATGATTCAGCAAAACTCTCGTCGGTATGCCAAAAGACAAATGACTTGGTTTAATCGCGACAAAGAAATTAATTGGTTTCACCCCGAAGAACAAGTAAAGATAATTGATTTCGCAAAAAATGAAATGCTAAAATGAAAAAAATTGAGAATGCCCCGTTGGTTGATTTAAATACGTTCGGAATTGAAGCGAAGGCTAAACTATTAATTCATTATCAAACTGAAAATGAATTAGTTGAATTAATTCAATCTGGTTTTTTCCAACACGAAAAAGTATTACATATTGGAGGTGGTAGTAATTTACTGTTTTTGAGCGACTTCGATGGAATTATTCTACATTCGGAATTACATTTTATAACACTGAAAAGCGCAACAACAGACCATATTTTTATTGAAGCAGGTGCAGGCGTAGTTTGGGACGACTTTGTGGCTTTTGCAGTTGAGAATGGCTGGGGAGGAATAGAAAACTTATCACTTATTCCGGGTGAAGTTGGCGCTTCGGCTATACAGAATATTGGTGCTTACGGTGTTGAAGTGTGTGATACGATACAAGAAGTGCATGCTATTGATTTAACTTCAGGAAAAAAACGAATTTTCAATACCAACGAATGCGAATACGCCTATCGCGAAAGTATTTTTAAGAAAAGCCTGAAAGGTCAATTTGCTATCACTTCCGTGTTGTTTAAACTTACAAAAAAATCAAATTACAAACTTGATTATCAGCATTTAGAAGAACAGGTATTGAAAAATGGAACTTTGTCACTTCAAAATATCCGACATACAATTATCGCAGTTCGCGAAAGCAAACTACCCGACCCCAAGGTAGCTGGCAATGCTGGTAGTTTTTTTATGAATCCCGTTATCAGCCGCACACAATTTGAAAAATTACAAGCTGACTACCCCGAAATCCCTCATTATTTTATCAACCCCGAATCCGAAAAAATTCCCGCAGCTTGGCTTATTGACCAGTGCGGGTGGAAAGGTAAAACGGTAGGTAAAGCAGGGGTGCATGACAAACAAGCGTTGGTTTTGGTAAACCGTGGAGGAGCCACAGGTGCTGAAATTGCACACCTTGCCTCGCTCATTCAACAATCGGTAAAACAGAAATTCGGAATAGAATTAACGGCTGAGGTGAATTTTATTTAGATTAAACTGTATGAATAAAAAAAACGCTGCAAATGAGATTTGCAGCGTTTTTTTAAGGAGTTTAAATTGTAACTAATTCAACAATTTACTATTCAAATAAATACTATCATTTAACATCTGATAAATTTCGAATAATAAGCTGATAAACAGGACTTGTGGCTGTTGAATATTGGCCAACAATTCCAGTAACTATCTTCTCTCCAGTTGGAATTGCAGTAGCTACAAATGTTGAATATTTAGTAACATATAATGTCAAATTATCTGCACCACTTGTAAGTGTATTATTTTGATTAGCAGAAGCACTACCCCAAAATCCATTTGGTGAAGTTACAACTCCATTAACAGTAACCAATGTTGATTCAAGACTTGCATAATTTGATTTTATATTTGCAATGGTTGTTATTTTAGGAGTTATTGTTGACGTGCCAATTTTCTGAGTTTTTACATTAGGAACATTATTTAACTGAATGGCTAAACCATATTGATTAAGATCCAAACCCTCAACACTAATTTCAATCTTATCACCCATATTATATGTACTGTTTGCAGTTAATCTGACCATTATACCTGCTGAATTATCAGTAGAAGCTATTGTCAAGTTTTTTAATGAACCACTGTTTCCACCAACAAGATCAGTAATTACAACACCAACTATTTTCTTTTTATCAGTAATAGTTTTAGAAGTACCTGTCCATTGAGCCCTTAATTCTGCAATTGTCATTTCAGGTACTGCAAAATCACCAGTTGGTGCCGAATATCCTTCTAGTTTAAAATCAACGATATCTCGACAACCTTTCAAGCTTGTAAACATAGCTTTCAAAGCTCCTTTTACTTTTAGCTCTTTTCCCTTATTTTCAGGTTTATCAAGCAAATTAACAGCCGAGCGTAAATCACTTGGAGCGGCAGTATCATTTAATTTAATAGATAAACATTTTGTATAATCAGTTTCAGCTGCATTATCTGCAATAAATACATTGGTCGACGAGTCGAAGTTGCCAAAAAGGGCATCGGCAGCAGTTTCAAAAGTTGCAACACCATTTTTTACACATCCTACAATATATCCCTTTACCCATTTCACGTCACCAGTCTGATTAGCTATTCCTTGTTCTACTGTAAATGCATTAGCTTCAGTATCACCGCCTGTTGTACTAGGATCAATTACGGCTTCCCCTTCTTCAACCTTGAAGTTTTTAATTTCCCAAGTTCCAGCTTTTGTTGAGTTAGATAAATATTTAAAAGCAATTTTAATTTTTTTACCAACGAAAGGCGTCAAACTTACTTCAGGAATTACAAAAGTAAAATCTGAGTTTGTAACATTTTTGGTAATTGTAAGCTGAGTCCAAGTTGCTGTTGAAGGTAAACCATCTACATAATTTTCTGAAATCCACATAGTAGTCGATTCACTAAGATTATTGAAATAATTTCCTGCATGTTCAAAACTCAATTTAGCAGCTGTTTTTCCAGCAAGGTTAATTTCAGGTGAAATCAACCAATCCTCATTTTCAATATTTGTTGTTCCATCATATCCTTTGATAAGTGCACATTTATATTTTGTGTCGTACGCCCAAACTTGAACACCAACAACACTTTGAGTTGTAAACTTACCCAAACTTGTTTCAAATGTTTCTGAAAATGGAAGAGTAGATGTTGGTTCCGGTTCCGGATCATTTACATTACTACATGCTGTCATTGCTAAGATGGAAGCAAAAAGCATTACTCTAAAAAAAAATGTTTTGTTCATAATTGTCTATTTTTTGTTTTGATTTTAATTTTATCTTGTATAATTTATAGAAGTTAAATAACCATTAAATCCTACTCCCAAATCGCCTAAAGTTTGTAACGTTAGCTGATAATTACCTGTATATTTTGGATCACTATTATACCAACTTACAAGAACTGTAATATTGCCTTTGAAGTTAGACGATGGTAATGGTTTTTGTGCAAAAGCCGCAAATTCACTTGTTGCCACAACAATACTCTTACCCGAACCATCTTGAATTTCACGCGATTGTGGATAGCCTATACCTCCAGTTCCTGGTGCAAAAATTTTGTCTTTTAATAATGTTATATCTGTATATTTTTTTTTAATATCATCGTAATCGCCTTTACCAGTAAACCAAGCATCTTTAATGCAAACTAATTTATAATGCATTGTATCTCGTTTAGCTAACTGAATTTCAGCAATCGTCATAGTATCGGCAATTACAGCACTTGGTTCTGCTTCGCCATAAGCAATTATTTGCTGACGGGCAATAGGCATTGGTATGGCTCCCGGCGAAAGTCGGTCGTCTTTGGGACGTTTGTAATACGTTCCTACCTGCGGACTATCGCCATATTTACCAATACAAAGGTTATTCATTATTACCGATACGCGCTGTCCTAAAGGATATAAAGCCGAAATACCTGAAGCATCTATCGACACGCGAATAGCTCTACCGTTTGGTGTTTCTTCTTGAATAGCAATATATTTGTACACATTACCTTCGTCATCGGTACTTGTTACAATGCCATTGATAACCAATTGATTGGTTGAAGAAATACGATCAGCTGTAAAAAAGTCAGCAGTAGTCATGTAGTTCGACATTAAATTGGCAACACTGATAGTGGTTTCAATCTTTTTGCCTTTGGTCAAAGTCAAGGGCTCAAAATTATCTTGTGAACAACTTAATACTAACAAAACTATAGCAGCTAAAATAATTGATTTATTAAATATTTTCATTTTTTTTTCGATTTAAAATTTTAGAATTTATACCCTACGTGAAAAAACAAATTAACTCCCCAAGCGTAATAGTATTTATTGGCATACCAATCGCCAGCTTTTGGGTTTACGACTCCACTACTTAATGGCATGCGCGCTTGTTGATATCCTCCAGTAACCATAGAGGTGTTATTCAACAAGTTACTTACACTTAAATTGAAGTTGAGCGAATTTCTATTTTTCAAATAAATCAATTTACCAACCGAAGCATCTAACATAAAACCTCCTTGTAACTTTTCTTGTTTTCCCAATTTGTCGTAAAGTGCGGGATAGGTTTCCAATTTTGACTGATTATCTTCAGTAAAACGGTTTGGTGCAAAATCAAGGTAATTATTATCGTAATAATTCAAGGTGATATCTGCAAACCAAAGATTGTTAAAGAAATCAATCGTTACATTAGCCGCCAATTGTGGACCCGAATTAATTTTTAAATCTTTCGTTAACACGTCTTCAGTAATATCTTCTTTAGCTCCATTTTCGTAACTTTTTATGCCCGTTGCATTATTCGTGTAACGATAATCGGCATAAGTTCCCGCTCCCGAAACCGAAAACATGGAATTAATCGGAATGGACACACCTAATTCAACGCCTTGATACAATTTATTAACGGCACTCAACAGATGATTAATAAATGTTCTGTATTCATCATCATAATATCCGAGTTTTTCAACCGCATCGTTTACAGTAGTTCGAAAAGCACTTACCCTACCACGAACAACTTTATAATTAAATGCATAAGTCAAATCGTAAGAAAGAATTTTTTCGCTCGTTAAGTTTTTCACTAGCACATCTTTAATGCGTTCGGAAACATAAGCATCCTGCACCAATGGCGCTCTTGTTTCGGCAAGCACATTTACCAATAACTGACTTTTGTTATCGATATTATATATAAAACCAGCTTTAGCCGAAGGATCTGTAAAATACCAAGTCTGACTTTTACCAAACGAATTTACATTTTGTCCTTTAATTTCGCGCAAATACCAAGCTCGCCCGTTTTCCATGTGTCCAAAACGATAAAACTGAGTGTAAGTAGATTTAACTCCTGCATAAGCGCTGAAATCAGATATCTTCCATTGCACCTGCGCAAAAGCATTGGCAGTGAGCATATTCATATCGTAATTGTAGCGGATAATATCATCTTTGTAAGCCTTTCGGTTTGGATTATTAATATCATTTTGAATAAAATTACTTTTATCTGAGGTTGATAAATTCGTAAAATTATCAGTTGTATTAGCATCTCTATCAGCATAAGTATCAATATCATTGTACTGATTTGCACTCAATAAATCGTCGACAGTTACATAATGCATACCTTTCGAACCACGCGCTTCGATACCTGCTGTGAGTTTCAAACTTTTATTGAGCTGATTAAGGTATGTGGAGTTTAAAATTCCTTCCATCAAATCGTTGTGACGACGTTCTAATATATATTTTGCTTGTCCATTTGGATGTGATTTGTTATTATCCAAATTTGAATTATATATTTCGTCCCATTTTGTTTGGCGTGTATATTCATTTGTCTTCCAGAGATTTGTCAATATATCTTTTGCAGTTAGGTCGTCGGCTACGAAGCTGGGCATATTGCGATAATAATCAGCACCTGGATTTAAACCATTGTACGAAAATGCGGAATTGCTATACCAACTATTATGAAAAGCCACACCTGTTCGTAGACTTTGAGTTTCGCTAATTATCCAATCGTGAGCAATAATAGCTGTTGGATCGAACGCCTCTACAATACGTGAATTGCGAATTTTGCCGTTGTGATAACCCCAATAAGGATTATAATAAACTGAACCTCCAACCAAATCGAAGGTTTCCTTGGTAATTGCAGACTGACTTGCACGACGTGTAGGAGCACCAAATAGGCTAAAAGAAAGACTGTGATTTTCATTTATTTTTTTCTCAGCAGCAAGAAATAAGCCACCTGAATTATAAAAATTACCATCCACATTACTTTTTAATATTCCGTCGCTGGTAGCCCAACGCACCACACCCGAAACAGCAAAAGCCCAACCATTATTCATTATACCCGTTCCATACGTATATTGCCCACGCACTTTATACGAACGATTTGAAAAAGCTATGTTCGCATGCTTTCCGGCTGCATAGGTACTTGCCTTAGCCGAAACATTCGAATTTAATCCTAAATTTCCAAATGCAAATGAATTCGGCGAAAATCCGAATGTTAAATCCTTATTTCTGAATGCATTGTTTAAACCACCTAACGATGAATAATTAAAACCTCCGCGTTCAGCATCTATAAAATGTACTCCATTAATATAAGTTGATTCGTATTTATTTTCGTAACCACGCGTGCGAAAACGCATGGCACTAAAGGAATAACTTGTTTGCGAAAGATATACATCACTTTTTGAGAAAAACGAACCTGCACTGCTTTGATTACCTCCTTCGTCTTCTAACTCATTTTCAGTTAACTGAAGTACGAGACCTTGTTTTATTTCCTGCTGCGTATCAGCCACAAGCAATACCACGCCCATATCGGTTGTAGCATCTTTTTTGATATTCACCAGTTTTATCTGCGTAAAATAACCTTGCAACGAAAAACTCACTTCTTCGTCGCCGGCTTCGAGGTAACTAAGCGTAAATTCGCCGGCAGCGTTGGTTTGCGACGATAAGTTTTGCTGCATTAATGTTACAGTTACACCCTGTAATGGCTTTTCGGTACCGGTAATCAGCACTTTACCTGTTAATTTTGTTTGTGCATTAATAGCTACCACAGCCATTATAAACACGAATACTAACATTAGGAATCTTCTCATACTTTGTTTTATTTTTTTTGAAAAATTAAAAAACCTTTTATAGGCAAAAGGGTAGCAAAAGTACGATTTTTTTTTACATTCTGCATAAAAATTGAAAAAAAGAATATGTCAAAGCTGTGAAATGTTTTTTTATAGTTTTTAAAATGTTGATGCTGTTTGATAAAGCGCTTTTTTTTGTACTTTTGCATTCTCAAAAAACTCAGACCTTATTAAAATGTCTGAACGCAAATTTAGCTACGCTGACCGTTGGTTCGCAAATTAACGCAAATTAATTTAGGATTATAAATTTTGAGTCTGCTCCGAAAAGTATTTTTGAACGCAAATTACGCAAAAAAACGCAAATTTATATAAATTATTGCTGAGTTATATTATTGGAAAACAGACTTCTAATCATTATGTATTATTTGTGAAAATTTGCGTAATTTGCGTTCTACTCCTTTTCGGAGTGGACTCAAATTTTGAAAACAAGTAAATAATTTATTTTCTTTGTGTAACTTTGAGTTTAAACTTTGTGACACTTTGTGGTATAACATTGAAATAAAATAAAACAAACTATATGTTCGAATCATTAAGCGAACGGCTCGAAAGGTCGTTTAAAATTCTGAAAGGTGAAGGCCAAATCACCGAAATTAACGTTGCCGAAACGCTAAAAGACGTTCGTAAAGCGCTTTTGGATGCCGACGTTAACTATAAAATTGCCAAAACTTTTACCGATACTGTTAAAGAAAAAGCGCTGGGTCAGAATGTATTAACATCGCTGAAACCAAGCCAGTTGATGGTAAAAATTGTACACGACGAGTTAGCCGAACTCATGGGCGGACAAAGTGTGGACATCAACATGAAAGGCAATCCGACCATTATATTAATGTCGGGGTTGCAAGGTTCGGGTAAAACTACTTTTTCGGGTAAATTAGCTAACTTACTGAAAAACAAACGTGGCAAACATCCGCTTCTTGTTGCTTGCGACGTATATCGCCCTGCCGCTATCGAACAGCTCAAAGTTCTTGGCGCACAAATAGATATACCTGTATATTCGGATTTAGAAAGTAAAAATCCGGTAGCTATTGCCGAAGCTGCTATTAAATATGCCAAACTGCACAACAACGATGTAGTTATTGTGGATACTGCAGGTCGCTTGGCGGTGGACGAAGTGATGATGAACGAAATTGCTGCCATCAAAAAAGCATTGCAACCGCAAGAAATTCTGTTCGTAGTCGATTCCATGACCGGACAGGATGCCGTAAATACAGCCAAAGAATTTAACGACCGCCTTAATTTCGATGGAGTTATACTTACGAAACTCGATGGTGATACACGTGGTGGAGCTGCGCTTTCAATACGCTCGGTAGTTGATAAACCGATTAAGTTTGTAGGAACAGGCGAAAAAATGGATGCATTAGATGTGTTCTACCCCGAACGTATGGCCGACCGTATTCTCGGGATGGGTGATATTGTTTCGCTGGTGGAACGTGCTCAGGAGCAATACGACGAAGAAGAAGCCCGTCGCCTGACCAAGAAAATTGCTAAAAATCAATTCGACTTCAACGATTTCCTTTCTCAAATTGCCCAAATCAAAAAAATGGGTAATATCAAGGATTTGGCAGCTATGATCCCCGGAATGGGCAAAGCGCTGAAAGATGTGGATATCGACGAAAATGCATTCAAAGGCATCGAAGCCATCATCCATTCCATGACTCCGAAAGAACGCGCCAATCCAGGAATCTTAAACGGAAGTCGCAAAAGCCGCATTGCCAATGGTAGCGGAACAACGATTGTGGAAGTAAATCGCTTGCTGAAACAATTCGAACAAACCAGCAAAATGATGCGCATGGCCACTATGCAGAATGGCAAACTTAAAATGGGAAAAAGAAGATAAAACCATTTACAATTTATTCATTTACCATTTACCATTTGCACAAAATAGTGTCAAAAAAACGAAACACATTATATAAAATGTTTAAAATAATCGACGGTAAAGCAATATCCGAACAGGTAAAAGCCGAAATTGCAGAAGAAGTAAAAGCTATTGTAGCAACCGGAAAACGTGCGCCACATTTGGCAGTAATTATTGTTGGTCACGATGGTGGCAGCGAAACTTATGTGGCACACAAAGTAAAATCGTGCGAACAAGTTGGTTTTACTTCCACCAAAATTACGTTTGAAGACACAGTTACAGAAACTGAATTGTTGGCAAAAATTGAGGAGTTAAACAAAAACACCGAATTGGATGGTTTTATCGTTCAGCTACCATTGCCAAAACACATTTCGGAGCAAAAAGTAATTGAAGCCATCGATTACCGCAAAGATGTGGATGGTTTTCATCCCGTGAATGTGGGTCGCATGTCAATCGGTTTGCCTTGTTATGTGTCGGCCACTCCAAGTGGAATTATTGAATTGCTGAAACGCTACGAGATACCAACAGCAGGTAAAAATTGTGTTGTTATTGGTCGCAGTAATATAGTAGGCAAGCCCATTGCTTCGCTTATGATGCAAAAAGGTTATCCGGGCGATGCTACGGTTACTGTTTGTCACAGTCGCACCAAAAATCTGAAAGAAATTTGCTTGCAAGCCGACATTATTATTGCCGCACTTGGTCAACCCGAATTTCTGACTGCCGATATGGTAAAAGAAGGAGCAGCCATTATCGATGTGGGTACTACCCGCGTACCTTCGGCAACTACCAAAAGCGGCTTCCGCTTGAGTGGCGATGTGAAATTCGACGAAGTTGCACCAAAATGTTCGTACATTACGCCCGTTCCCGGTGGCGTTGGTCCTATGACGATTGTTTCGCTGCTCAAAAACACGTTGCTAGCAGCAAAAGGGGAAATTTACCCCTAGCCCCTAAAGGGGAAAATAGTTAGTATTGTTTTAGTATCAACTTTGTCTTTAAATCCCTTCTGGAATTTAGGACTCTAAAAAAATCCCCCTTTAGGGGTTAGGGGTCATTATATGTCTTTATTCTACGTTCCAAATCTATCGGCTGCCAGCATTCTTCCCGACGAAGAATCGCTGCATGCCGTGAAAGTGCTTCGCCTGAAAACGGGCGACAGCATTCAGATTGTGGACGGGAATGGCGGATTTTTCAATGCCCGTATCACCACGCCACACCACAAACATTGTGCATTCGAAATTACCGAAACATTGGTTGATGCCAGCAAGCGCAACTATCATCTCCATATTGCCATAGCGCCCACCAAAAACATCGACCGATTGGAATGGTTTATCGAAAAAGCCACCGAAATTGGCATCGACGAAATCACACCCGTATTTTGCCAAAATTCCGAACGAAAAGTAGTGAAAGAAGAACGGTTGGAAAAAATAATTGTTTCGGCAGCAAAACAATCGCTCAAAGCCAAATTCCCAACACTCAATCCGCCCTGCTCTTTCAACGAATTTATTCGCACGTACAATGCTGAACAACAATTTATTGCGCATTGTTACAACAATGATAAAACGCTTCTGAAATCCGAAATAAAACAAGCAAAATCGATACTAATTCTGATAGGCCCCGAAGGCGATTTTAGCCCCGAAGAAGTCAACACCGCAATCAAAAACGGCTACCAACCCGTTTCATTGGGCGATAGCCGACTTCGTACCGAAACAGCCGGCGTAGTTGCTTGCTGTACAGTTGCTTTTTGCAATTAATTATTCTCCATCAATCTTTATATCCCGTATCATTAATTGAGTATTTGTATTTCCATTGAAAGTATTCTCTTCTAAGGTATAACAAATATCGAGTGGATTAAGTGCTTTGAGGTGGTCGTTAAAGGCAAACATCCGAAATGCAATTCCGTTCATCACATTCTCGGAACTGGAATCAACCAATTCTAATTTCAAATGCTCCTGCTCCTTCCCTACCAAGCGGCTTGTGCCATAATCTATCACTTTACGAGTTACAAAAACGGGCTTCATATTGCCCGGGCCAAAGGGACCAAATTGTTTTAAAACACGATAAAATTTAGGAGTTATATCGTTGAACGTCAAAATAGAGTCTATATCAATTTGCGGATAGGTCTGTTCTTCCAAAATATTTTCAGAAACAAATTTCTCTAATCGTTCTGTAAAAAGCGGAATATTTTCTTCTTTAAGCGACAAACCCGCAGCATACATGTGCCCGCCAAAATTTTCGAGCAAATCACGACAAGAATCTATAGCTTTGTAAATATCGAAACCTTGCACCGAACGGGCTGAGCCGGATGCTAATCCATTGGAATTGGTCAATACAATCGATGGTTTGTAATACTCCTCTGTGAGGCGCGATGCCACTATACCAATTACACCTTTGTGCCAATCGGGTTTATGCACTACTATGGAGCGCCTTTTCGCATAACGTTCGTCGGCAGCAATAAGCGCAATGGCCTCGTCGGTAATAATTTTATCTAAATCCTTTCGGTCGTTGTTGTATTCATTAATAGTTCCGCATTTTTCTTTTGCAAAAACAGGGTCGTTGGCAATTAAGAGTTGAACGGCCT
>Ga0247840_10003055_pt1 | contig 28871 bp, 31 predicted proteins | sample LaCruzMarch2015__FD_192404 | JGI IMG/M metagenome (GOLD analysis project Ga0247840, IMG submission 192404) | Freshwater microbial communities from meromictic Lake La Cruz, Castile-La Mancha, Spain - LaCruzMarch2015_17m | ecosystem: Environmental > Aquatic > Freshwater > Lake | place: Spain...
CATAGCCCGCGTCAACGAGAAGCTGGTGCAAACCGGTAACGGGCAACAGGCGGACACGGGGATCGTCCAAAGCGAACTGGCTCATTCCGATTCCGGCCGTCAGGCTTGAACTGTGAAGAATTCCGATGTCGGCGATGACCCGTGCCGCGGAATCCGGGGCACCGCTCGTCCATCGGGCCAGGATTTCGCGGATGCCTTGCAAAGCCGGCAACGACGGCGCTGCCAGCCGGCCTTCCGGATGCAGCCGGTCACCGGCCACCAAAACGACGTCGCGACTCCAGCACGAAACCGCCGCTGTTTGAATGCGCAACGGATCAGCCGGGGCCCAGTCACCCCACCCGCCTTGAAAGATGGTTGGCATGACCTCGCACCGCCTCCCGCACCCGCTCCCGAACGCCGCATTGAGACTGACGCGCAGTGTTTGCGGACCCGTTGTCTCGGGGTCCAGCGTGACCACGGAAACGGATTCCGGAAGTCCCTCCGGGTAGGGTAGGCTGCCGACCTGATTGAACCCAACCAAGGCACTCCCGTCTAAATCCCGGATAAAATGCCCGATTTTACCCAGCAAACGCATCGCCCGGGCGTAACGCCATTGCCCAGTTTCCGCATCAGGCTCATCTTGATTCAACTTGCGCCCGACCTCATTTTGGTAGGCCTCTCGGCAGGCCTTGCAGTAACAGGGCGAGAGCGCCCCCATGGTGTCGAACCAGAAGCCGTCCGGACGGTATTCCGAGACAAGTTCGCTGACCTGGGGCAGCAAGCGGTCGGCAACATAAGACCCGAATGGACAGACGTTCACGAACCAGCCCGGAGCATCGTGGCTGCCGTCGGCGTAAACGCGGCGCCAATCCGGATTGACCTCCGACCCGGCACCATCGATTCCGAAACTGATATAGGCCGCACATTGCATTCCTTGATCACGAACCGCGTGAAGCAATCCGCCAAAGACGTCCGACTGCAGGTTGGGATGGGGCGTGCCCACTTTGGTCGGGTAATACGAAAAACCGTAGTGGCATTTGGCGCAGGCAATCACTCCTTCCACCCCGGCTGAGGCCAGGGCCAGGGCCGTGTTCCTGTGGTCAGGCGCTCCACCCACCCGAACATTCCCGGGCGTGTGCTGGTCAAAAATCCACCAGAGGTTTTTCATTGGTCAGGTCAGGCGGGAAAAATTTCCTATCCCGGCATTAGTGCCGACGTAATCCGCAAGGTCACCACGATGGACCAGATCATCGACTTCTCCGAGCGCTTCACTGGCCGCATCGAGGAATGCTTCAAACATCCGATCCGTGTGCGTGAACATGATGTAATTCGCCCCGGCTACGAGAATTCCCCGCATCGCCATTTTGCGAATGAACGCCACCTTGGCCTGATTCGAGAGCTCGCCGAGATCGAAGCCGACATAGGGATTGCACGGCATACCCATGGTAAAGGGACGGCTCTGACCGGCTTGTGACATCAGTGAACTCAACCGAGTCTGAAAATCCTCCCCGCGGGACCAAACCGCCTCGTGAACTTTCAAGTCGCGCATCCGCGTAACGCTGGCCAGTGCCGCCGCCGGGCCCGCGGCATCGGTCCAGTAACTGCTGGAAATGAAGCTCGCGTTCGCGAGATCCATGATCTCGGTCCGACCGACAACAGCCGCGCACGGGAAACCATTGCTCATCGCCTTGGCGTAAACCGCCACGTCAGGCTCGACCCCAAAGCGCCCGGTCGCTCCGGGAAATCCGAAACGCCACCCGCTCGTAATCTCGTCCATGATCAACACGGCGCCGAGTTCCCGGGAGCGTGAGCGAATCGCTTCAAGAAAACCCGGATCGGGCCACTGGGTGCGCATCGGTTCCATGACGATTGCGGCCGGAGGCCCGTCCAAGGAGACGAGCGCCGCCTCAAAGGAGGCGAGGTCGTTGTATTTGAAGGTGAAGGCCGTGCCGCGCAATTCCCTAGGAACGCCGGCGGGCCGCAACCCGGGCAGGAGGTGTCCGTCCAGACTCTGGCTGTCACCAAGGTTGGCGGCAAGATACCAATCCTGCCAGCCGTGGTAGCCGCAAAAGACAACTCCACTTCGGCCCGTCGCAGCGCGGGCGATCCGGACGGCAACCCCCATTGCTTCGCCCCCTCCCCTGGCAAACCGGACACGCCCGGCCCACGGGTGAAGATCCAGCAATAACTCGGCCAGTTCGACTTCGCGACCGGATAGAAGCGTGCAATACGTCCCCTTGCCGATCTGCCGTCGAACCGCGCGGTTGACGACCGGGTCCGAGTAGCCAAGAACGATGGCTCCGGCTCCCGCCCCGAAATCGATATACTCCCGCCCGGAGAAGTCCCAGATCCTGGATCCCTGGCACCGGGAAAAATACGAAGGCCATGTTGCCGGGTCATACAATTCCGCCCATTTGGACCGAAGTCCCGTCCCGCAGGAAATGACTTCCTTGGCGTGCCGCCAGCGTTCAGGCCCGCTGGGGGAATCGGTTTCGGCCGGCTCGGGCACGCGTCGAAGAACCCTCATTGCGTTCCGGTAGAAAATGGCCTCGATATCCTCCTGATCGAGTCCGGCGTCTTCACACGCCTCGCGCAGGCAACGCAGCGACTCGATCCCGGCAATCGCCATTTGCCCGTCCTTGTACTCACGGTTGTGCCCGTAAATCCAATACGGGGCACCCGAAATGGTCACCGATTTGCCGCGGATATTGCTGATCGGAAAATCACTGCCGTAGCACAGTCGCCCGGCGCCCAGCTCGGCGATGGCAATCCGAAATGTCTCGGTCTCGGTGACAGCAGAGGTGTCCAACCAGGCGTTCTCGAATTCCGCCAGCCACTCCAAATGCCCTCTGGATGTCCGGTAGTTGAACGAACGGGCCACGTGGGCGAGCACCACTTGGCACTGCGGATACTTGCGGAGCAATCGTTCAAGCGCGCTCCGGTTTGCCGGATCGGAGATTCCCCCGTCCCGCATGATATGCAGCATCAAGATCCCTGCATGATCATGACACGCACTCCACATCCACTCCGGAGCGAAGGTCTCCACCAGAGCTTGCTCGGTCGCGTACGACGATGCGTAGAGATGATAGGGTTTGATTCCGACAACGCTCCCGGCTGCCAGTTGCCGCTCCACCGCCGCCGGGTCGTCCGTGGGACGCGCCAGCCACAGTGCCGCCGACCGGTCGCCGTATTGGTGAACTTCCCCCGTGATCCAATCATTGATTTGTTCCACGGAATTCCCGCGCGCGGGAAACCCGAAGAAAAGTCCATCCAATCTCCGCTGGCCGAAAATGTCGGTTGTTGCCTGTCGATAAGCCGCAAATCCAAGGGAATCCGAGCGTTTCAAATACGGAGGCCAGGCCGACTCCGGAAAATGCTCAGGTATCAGAAGATGCGCATGCAAATCGAACAAGCGATCGGGAACGAATCCGCTGCAGACCTCGTGGGCGAGCGCGCGCTCGCCCTCCCCGATGCGTAATACGAAGATGCCCGGAGTAGCAAAGGTGGTGGAATGCGAGCTCATGGATACAAAATTTCGAAACGATCCATTTGAATACGCCCCTCGGGCAATTCCGACCTCCACACTGGATAGTCCCGTTCGGGCCGTAGTTGGTCCGGATGACCGCCCGGATCTCCCATCGGATGGATAGTGAGTGGGAAATAAACGAGCATGAGGTTCACGTTTACATCCCGCAGGCAGCAGGCAAGCGGCCGTTCGCCATAATAATCGGTCCGGTCATGTCTTCCTCCGAGGCAAGTCCATCCCGCCGGGTCGGGCTCGAGGATGAGTTCTTGCTCGGACCACTCGGAATCTATGGCCACGGGCTGCGAGGTGAGAGCCCACGGCGCGACCAACCCGTCCACGTTGGACTGGATCAGAAGGACAGCTTGGGCTCCCCGCGGCCTGACCGTTCCGCGAATCCGAAGACGGACCACGGTGTTCTCCAGATTCCGACTGCACCCGCTGGCAATAAACGCATTTCGCCCTCCGATTTCCTGCATCTGCTCGCCAAGCGGTCCTTTGGTGTTGAGGCAAAACAACATATGCAGGTAGCCGGCACCGGGTGGTGCGTGGTTGTAATCAATCCACCACGGACCGGTGGTTTGAATCGCGCTGTCCGTGCAAACCAGCGCTTCCAATCCCAAGTGATTGCCCCGCCACCCCCACCAGCCGCCCGGACCGCTGTCAAAGTCTTCCATATAGGATTTCTTGTCTTCTTTCATGAGAAACGAATGAGTGCTTTGAGCGACGCGGGCTCTTCCAGGTGCTTGAAGCCTGCCAAAATTCCGTCGATCGAGATTGTTTCAGTGACCCAGTCGGCAGGATTGCCGGGGTGCGATTTCAGGACCCCCAAGACTTCATCGTGCACCGCCGCTTCGTTCGGGTTTGCCTGCACATAGGACCATCGAACCGGGCCCAGCGAACGATCGAACCTTGTCTCAAACGTGCTGCCGATACCGTATACCAAAATCTGACCGTAATCGCGGAGGCGGGGAAGAGACCGGGCGACCGACTCGTCGTTCCCGATCGTATCCACCACGACATCGAAATCCCGCCCACCCGAATAAGTGCCTTCTCGGGTGATGCGCACGACCGAGTCGGCGCCGAGCCGCAGTGCCCTCTCGAGTCGGAAATCCCTCTTTCCGACCACCTCGATCGACGACGCCCCAAGGAACCGAGCCCAATACGCAAAGCTCAATCCGACCGCGCCATCGCCCAGAATGGAGACTGCCTTTCCGGCCAGATCCCCCGCATCACGCAGAACGCTGTATGTTTCCTTCCATGTGATCAGGAGGGTGGCGGATTCATCATCCAGCCATTCCGGAACTTTCTGCTGCATCTTGGCGTAGCCGGGCACCACCGCTGGGTTGCTGGGGTTTTCGAGCAGCCAGGCTTCGTGATCAGTGACAAGCCCATATTCCGCGAAGCCGCCCCAGGAAGATCCGACTCCGTCATGCCGCATTCCCGGGTAAACCGCGCACGGACGCAACACCCGATCGCCGATTGCAAATTTCCCAACCCCTTCGCCGAGCTCAATCACACATCCGACGGCCTCATGCCCGAGCACGCTTGGATAATCCGGTGCGAATGGAGGTTCTGCACGGAAGAGCTTTCGGTCCGTCGCGCTGCAAACTCCTGCGGCCACCATCCGCACCAGAGCCTGATACCGCCCCATCTCCGGCATTGCGATCTCCCGAACCGCAAGATCCCCGGGTGCCTGAAGAACTACTGCCTTCATACGTTCCATTGAAATACTAATGCCACAATCTCAGATCGTTTCGGCCCCAGCGCTTCCTCATACAAAATGGCCGAATCCGCCGCACGGGCACAATGGGAAATATACGGACCCACCGTCATAGTCCCGGAAGCGGCCAGCCTCAACGCGGCCTCCTTCATGCCCGCTGGACCCCATCCGGTCGGGAAAAACATGGTTAGCTGCCGCCGGTGCGCTTCCATGTACGAAAAACCGATCTCGCCGGGCATCCATCCCTGCATCACCAGCTTCCCGCCAAATCGACACAATCCGATCGCCTCGGCAATCAAGGCGGCATTCCCGCTTGACTCGACGACAACATCAGCCCGATCCGTGCCGGCACGTTCCCCCAAGAATTCGCTCACGGATCGCTCCCCCGGATCGACCACCCAATCCGCCCCATAAAGCTCTGCCAACTTCCGGCGTTCGGGATTTGGCTCGCTCACCAACACCCTGGCCCCACGCGCCCGGGCCGCCTGAGCCACTCCCGCTCCGACCAAACCATGGCCCAGCACGACCAGCAAGTCCGTAGGCCCCACCGCCGCAAGATCCACCCCGTGCATACCCACCGCAAAGAGAGGCGCCACCGCCGCGATCTTCAGATCCATCCCGGCAGGAACCGGAATCAAATTCTCCGTCCCGCAGACGATCAGTTCCTGATGAGCTCCCCACACCGCATTCAACTTCGGTTCAACTTGCCCTCCAAGATACACGACCAAATCACCGACCTTATGCCCCTCAACCGCGGCGCCAACCCACTCAATCTCCCCCACGCCTTGGTACCCTGGAACGTAGGGAAACTTCGAATTTTCCATCCGGTGGCCGTTGGCAAGCGAGGTCTCCGTTCCCAGGCTCATCAGCGAATACCTCGCACGAATCCGCACCTCGGTGTTGCATCCCTCGGGTACCCGAATATCCCCATATTCCACACGCCCCACCCCAGTGACCACCAAACCTTTGGAACGTATCGGCATTAAAGTCATACTACCTCAAGCTGACATGTCAGTGCAATAAAATTATTCGGCCTTCTGCGTAAAAGGATATCTTCGCCGGTGGGATTTGGCGAGGCGCGGGTCGGTGAGAGCTAGTTTTGAACCATCCTGGGGTAGGTAGAGCGCCCTCCACGCAGAGTCGGCCAAGGACGCCTTGTCGGGGGATACAAGGAGTTTCTGAAGGAATCCAACCCCACGAGGGCCGCTTCGGACAAGTGCGTGACCGACGGGGACGGCTTCCCAAGACGGAGTAGGATCTCGGTCGAGATTCAGAAAATGTTGCTGCAGTCCGCCAACCACACTAGCGCTGGGCTGCGAACCGGCCCGCACCGCCCAAGCTGCCGCGCTGCGCACGGTTGGATGCGGATCGTCCCGGATAGTCGAGGCAATCAGACGATCCCGCTGGATTGGTTCGGGGTAATCCGCGAGAGCACGCGCGGCGATCCATCGAATTTGGGGATCCGAGTCGCTTAATGCCGTTTCCACCCAGGTCTCAAGCGGAATTGCCACGTTTCCCGACGCCGCCTTATACCCAATCCGACGAAAATCAACGTCCTTCATTGAGATCAATTCGGCAATCACGCTCCGACCGGGAATGCCCGATTTTTGGAGCGCTTCGGCCAACTGCTCCCTCACTGGGTAGACATTGAAACGCCGGACCACGCCGACCAGGATATCCGCGGAAAGGGGCGGATTCCCGGCATTCTCCCGAAACCATTCGACCACGGCGGCACTGGAATTACAGCCGTCGAGCAAATTGCTAGGGGCACCGCACCAGTCCCGGAGCGCCGCATAGTTTCCGGCTGCCTGGTGGAAACGGGAGCGAAATCCCGCGGCCCGCACGTCCACCACCATGCTTTCATCTCCCTCAGAGGGGAGACTCTCGCGAGACAACCGGCGAACTCGTGCGGCTGGCCATTCCTTCCTCAGGTCCCGGGCAAGACTCCTCCCTTGGTCGTCGGAATCCGACGGACCACTGATCACGATCTCCTCGATGATGCCACTTTTCAGCCATTTTCTCCAGTCCAGTGGCACATCGCCCACCGTGTTGACACCCGGCACCAACCCCAGCCACGGAGACGGACCGTCACGGAAAGCCGGCCGTGCGTCGATCTGCAGGGCAATGGTTTTTTTCTCCGCCTTTGCGGCCGCCGCAATCTCCTCGAAAAATGCCTCGACGCCACCTCCGGTAAGTTGCCGCTGGCCGCCGTCGAATTCTCCGATGAAATCCAGACTCAGCGTCTCGGAGTAGGTGTAGACGAGAAGACCGGAATAGCCCTCGCTGAGGATTTCGATGAGCCGATTCACGAGTTTCCCGCGCACTTCGGGATCTTTGAGGCAGATAGTCCCCGCCTGCGTGCGAATCCCAAAACGGTCCCGGGGCACTTTTTCCGGGTGATCAACCCGCAGCGTATCCTCAAAGACGGACGGGCCGAATCCCGAAGCGGCCCCGCAATAGGCATCTTCCCGGCTATCCGATCCGAGATCAAACAGCCCCCAAACTCCCCAGACTTCAATACCAAGCGCGCGGGCCTCATCCAGCACCGCCGCATGAATCTGCCGTTTGACCGCCAGTTCCCGGATCCATTCCCAATAGGCGTGAAGCGAAAAATTCTCTTTCCGAAAAACCGCGTGCCGTAGCAAATACTCTTCCTGAAATCCTCGCCAATAAATCCGCCGCACCCCCATGTCGCGAAGTACTCGGACGACATTCCGAACTTCTTCTGCGGTGTGCAGCGGCATCTCTCTGGACCCATAATTGATGCTAGCGGGGCTGATATAGACGGCCTCAACGGCACGTCCGCTCGGCGCGAGCACGCAAAGGGCTCCCGCCAAAAGGATCCAACGTCTAATGATTGGAAACAAATCCGCCATCGACCACGAGATTATGCCCGGTAACATACCGGGACGCGTCAGACGCCAAAAAAACAATAGCACCCTTCAAGTCCGCGGTGTCGTCGCCCATCCGGCCCAGCGTGGTCCTTGCTCCGTAGTCCGACACGAATCCCGGTAGATGTCCCCTTTCAAATCCCCCCGGCGAAATTGCGTTGACACGGATTCCCTCCCCGCCCACTTGAGCGCCCAAGTCCCGCATCAATCCGAGCATCCCGGCCTTCGCTGCGCTGTAGTCGACGCAATTCGCGTTATGGTCCGGATAGGGGCGGTAGAGTTGCCGGTCGCGCCCAATCATCCCGGAGATGGAAGCAATGAAAATTATCGATCCCTGCCGGTTCCGCCGCATTGCCGGCAACGCATGTTTGCTCATCAGGAACGCTGTGGTCAGGTAGGCGTCCAACACGCCGCGCCAAGCCCCAAGCGGGTGATTCTCCATGGAGAACGCGTAGTCGTTGATCGGAGTGGTGGCTTCGGGCCTGCCTCCGGCATTATTGACCAGAATCCCGCACCCTTGGTCACCCAGCCCCGAGAAAAACGCACGAACAGCGTCTTCCTCGAGTGGATCGAGTTCATGTCCGTGAACCTCCCCTCCCGTTTCCCGGGCGAGGACCTCCGCCGACCGCCGGGCATCGTCACCTGATCTCGATGTCAGGTGCACCACCGCCCCCGCCTCTGCCAGTGCCTGCGAAAAATAGTATCCGAAATTCCGGGCTCCCCCTGAAACCACCGCGACACGGCCCTTCAGCGAAAACAATTCCCCAACCGTCATGGGGCTGGTTCCCCCTTGGCCACCTTGACATTGTCGATCACCACACAGTTGTTGGATGGCCCCAATCCGATGCGGAACGCGAGGTCGCCGCCGACACCGACTCCCTCCGGCAGCGGAACCGTGGCGAGCGCTTGCGCCACTTGCCCGATCTGTTGCTGCACCAGCGAGCACGTGCGCTTCCCGAAATCAACGGCCAACTGCACCTGGAGCCAGCAGTCGTACGGCACACGTATCTCACTCTTCACCTCGCCACCGCCCGTCGACAGCTTCCACTCCCCGTTGATGGCTTCCGCCGTCGCGATGGCAGAGCCATCCGCTGTCGAGATCGTCAGCTTCAATGAGTTTTCGGAATTCAGGTTCTGGTCCGGGATGATCGTCGGATAATCTCCGTTTGACGAGACGAACGCATCCAGGTCGAAGGTGACCACGGAATTCGCGCCGACCTTGACCGCTTTCCCGGGGACGGGTTGCAGTGTTCCGCGACGATTGGCCAGCAACGCTTGCGTCCCCTCGCGGTAAGACGTGCTGCTGATGACCGAAAAGTCCCCGTCCTTAGACGGGATCGCGGTCCACGCCCCGCCTTGCGCCGCTTTGCCGTCCAAATCTGTTCCGTTTTCATTCGCTTCGAAATCATCCGCGAAAAGCACTTCCGTCCCCCTATCCTCGAACTCCAGGTCCGGCACCCAATCCACAGACACATCGTCAATGACCGTCGACGCACCGGAGTCACCCAGCGCCTGGAACAAAACCTGTTTGTAGGCCTTGTAGCTCGGAACGGGAATTTCCACATTCACCCCGTTCTGCATGGTCGTGCGCGGTGGCGGCGGCGTCAGCGCTATCCCTTGCGCCAACGGTTCCCCTTCCGGATCCCCCACCCGCACCGCATAGGTGCGGTCGACAAGGTTCACATCCATGGTCAGGGCTGTCCACTTGCCAACCGGGATCGCGACCGGCGTTGCCACCCAGTTGGCCTCGCTCCCGACCCGGCCGGCGGTGTACGAGACTGTCCCGTTCTGGGGAGCCACCCGCACGCCGACATCCATTTCCCCCCCGCGATTCTCCAGAAAGGTGATCAGGCCGCTTTTCTCCGATTCGCGGTAAACCCACACCTGATATCGGCAACGACCATTGGAGATCGATGTGTCCAAGACGGCGGAAATATTGCTGCGGTCCGCATCCGACGCATGATACCCAATCAATGAGGCGCCTCCCGCGCCGTTGCTCGTCAGACGGACCGCGTTGCCCGACGTCCCGCGCACCACCTCGTTTTGGATCAACGCACGCCCGCTGGCCTGATCGCCGAAGGGATACCATCCCCCGGGACAGGCCCTCAGCTCCGGATCATACGCCACCAATCCGGCCGATCCCGCCGGGGGCAGCTTCTTGGGATCGTTCGGGAACGTGTCGAAGTTCTGCTCAAGAAAGCGGATCTTTCCAAACTCCTTCAAATCCCTCATCCACTGGCTCCAGCGCTGGTACCATGCCGACGTATACAACTCATACCAGACGTCAACACGCCACCCATCGGCCCCTGGCGGCGGAGGATCAACGAAATACGGCATCGCCCCGGTGGAGATAACGAGGATGTCCGGATGGGCACTCTGCTCGATATGGGCTTCGATGGTCTCAAACGGGACGACTCCAACCCCATCCCGCACGTGCGTGAGATATCCCTTTTCTCCCGCCTCAGAGTCGAGCGTTCCCTCGAAAAATACCGGGGTTATTATCGCGTCGATCAATCCCTCGTCCACCCACGTCCGCCAGTCCAGCACCTGATTGCCCAGGGGGGGGCCCGCATAGTCTCCCGACAACGTGACCGCCACCTCAATCTCCGGATCAACCTCGTCGAGTGCCGCGCGCAATTCACGGTAGAACTGCGTGATATGCTCGCCCCGCAGACGCCGCCAGTTTTCCACCATCGGATCATCAAGGCGAAAACCCGCCGCAAATACGTCGAATCTCGGATCGGTCAAAATATTAACCCCGTACTTCTCCTCCATCTCCTGCACCACCAGCGGGTTGAATCCGTATTGATCCGCCTTCAGCGGCGGATCCACCAGCTGGTTGACCTCGCTCCTCATGCATGACAAAAACCGTTTGACTCCCAACTCCTTCGCCATATGCACGAACTCCGATATCTTGGTCGCCCGTGCCTTCGGATAGGCATATTCACGCACCATCCACAAGGGATTGCCCTCCCGGTCCCGAGTGATCCCCTCGGGCTCATCCAGCAAATACGTGCTCACATAGGACCACGGAACCATCCGCCCGAGGGCTGGTGTCCCCACGTCTGACGGCGCACCGTCACTGTAAAGGTGCGGGTGCCATGCCCATGTCTCGAACCCCAGCGGCTTGCCGATTCGCTCTGCCGTTTGCAGCACATTGTATCTGGCGTGCACCACATCCACGTAATCCAGCAGCAGCTGCAACCGCGGATTTTGTTGCGTGCTCCCGTTGCGACTAATCATGGGTTCATAATCCGCAAGATCGGTCCGCAGTGTCATCCCGGTCATCCCCCTGGCCTGCCACCGCCGAATCGTCCGCTCCAACGCACCCGCACTGTCCATCGACGCGTCCGTGCCGGGCCCGTACAAACACACCACATCCCCCCAACTCGGGACCGCCCAACGCTGCTCCTCGGCCTGCACTGTTCCACCCAGAATTCCCGCCAAAAAAATCAATTGGAAGCGCACTGACATGTTAGACATTCAAAAAGTAGAAAGATAACGAGCTCGGTTGGCAAGTAAATTATGGAAAACTTTTCACGCACAAAAGCGCACTGGGAGCGCGGTGGCCGCAGGTCCAGTCTTCAGCGCCGGACCGGGGAAATGGGCGGTCCTCAGAAACCGCTGAACCGGCGGATGACGCGTTCTTTGGTGCCTTGCAAGCTGGTCTGGATGGTGTCGCGCACGAAACTAGGATTTCGCTTACGGAGGGCGGCGACAATATCCTTGTGGGATGGAGCAACCAACAAGGCCCTCTCCGTTCGTACGGGAAATCCGATGCCGATGATGAACGAGCGCTCGAGCAAATGCTGCTGCTCAATCAGGGCGGTGATCCGTTTGTTTCCACAGATCCGCGCAATGGACATGTGGAACAGGAAATCCAGCGCGAAGATGCGATCGAAGTGTTTGTAGATCGCGTCCCGCGTCATTCCCTCGGGCATTGCTTTGGCATCGATCCGATCCAGTTCCGTTGCCACCTTATTCAGGTGGTCCAACTCGTCGTCGGTGATGCGATTTGTTGCCAGATACCCCGCCATCCCTTCCAATCCGGCCCGAACGTCGATAATTTCACAGTAGTCGGTGATTTGAAACTCCCTAACGAATGTTCCCGACCGAGCAATGCGCTCCACGACCCCCATGCTGGCCAATCGATCCAGGGCGGCCCGCACCGGAGCCCGTCCCATTTTGAGCCGCTTTGCCAGCGCCACCTCCCCCAGGCGGCTGCCAACCGCGACCTGACCCGTCCTGATCAACTTCAGGATCGCACCCACACACAATTCCGTAAGGGACGATTCCGGAACTTTGGTGCCCCCCGAAGATTGTGACCGTGCCATCTGAGAAGATTAGAATCCTGATGGCAGTGGCGCAATAATAAGCGTGACAGAGGGAGCTTGACATGTCAGACGTTAGGTTGATGCGAGGTAAAGACCGACAGGTCCATTCCGTGGTCATCGCGGGGGCAGGCCACCGCGGACGAGCCTATGCGGAACAGATGCGCTTGGTGGGAGGGTTCCGGATTGTGGGGGTTGCGGAGCCGGATCCGGCCCGGCGGGCAGCTTTTGCGTCCGGTTACGGAATTCCGGAGTCCGCAGTTTTTGTGGACGCCCGGCAACTTCTTGAGCGGGATCGATTGGCCGACGTTTTGGTTGTTTCGTTGATGGACCAGGATCATCGATGGGTCACCGAGGCGGCCCTCGCCAGAGGGTATAGTGTTCTGCTGGAAAAACCCATGGCAACCAGTTTGGAAGATTGCGAGGCCATCGTTGCGGCAGAAGCCCGATCGGGGCGGTTGGTTATGGTCTGTCACGTCCTAAGATACCACCGGGTCAACGAAATGGTTAAGACCCTTCTGGAGGCCGGTGAGATCGGTCAGGTCACCAACATCGACCATGTTGAAGCCTTGGACCCCGTTTTTTTCGCCAGCATGTTTGTCCGCGGGCAATGGAATAACGACGCGACCTCGACATTTTTCCTGATGGCGAAATGCTGTCATGATCTGGACTTGATCGCGTGGTTTGCCGGTCAGCCCTGCCTCCGCGTCTCATCGTTCGGGTCGCTCGACTATTTCCGGGCTTCGAACGCTCCCGTGGGGGCGACAGATCGCTGTGTCGACGGGTGTGCGGCAGAGCCAGAGTGTCCCTTCTCGGCACTCAAAATTCATTTGGGTGGAATTCCGCCCTCCCACCCGATGATCCAGTATCCGGATGCGGCCTCGGATTTCGATTTGAACCGGGTTTACAATTCGAGCCTCGAAGGGGATGGCTCCGATGCGGCCGTTCGCGCGGCCCTTGCGAAGGGACCTTTCGGCCGTTGCGTGTTCCGATGCGACAACAACGCGGTTGATCGGCAGGTGGTGGCCATGGAATTCGCCAATGGGATTGTTGCCACCTTTACCGTCAGTGCTTTCAATGCACGGGTAAACCAACGGTTGACACGAATTCACGGCACCGACGGAGTAATCACCTGCGATTACAAGGGGAATTGGATCGAAGTGCGCAATTTTCGGAGCAACTTATTTCGGAGGATTCCGTTGGAACCGGTAGAAGGCGGCCATGGAGGCGCCGATCATCGAATTATTGAATCGCTGCACGAGCACTTGGAATCCGGCCCTTCCGGGAATCGAACGTCTGCACAGATCTCTCTAGACTCTCACCGAATAGTGTTTGCGGCAGAAGAAGCTCGTCGGAGCGGCCGGGTCATACAAATCGGTCCGAATCGGGAAAACCTCAGACTCTGAAGGGCTTCTTCAGAGGCGCCCCTCTTCAAGCAAAGCCTTTTCCAAGGCAACCGAACACTCCAGCGCCAGCCGCGCGTTATGGTGCAGGCAACGCCACTGGCTCGCCGCTTAAATCGAGCGCTACTTTTTTGATTCTTTTTGGGATACCGCGCTTACTCCCGAAAAGATGTCGATTTTGTTCCCACGCTCGGCCCACGCTTTTTCCAGCGTTGCCTTCCATTCTTCGAGATCACTTCGGTTACCATCGGCCGCGGGTCGGAATTCCCAATAGCATTGGCCCTGATGGTTGTGTGCGTGATGGATGGAAAATCCCGCTCTTCGCATCAGCGGACCGATCCAGCCAATGCAGTGGTCGCAGTAGTCACCGGAAAATTCGATTTTGTTTCTAAGCAGGAATCCTCGGGATGGGCAGTCGGTCATTTCGACCAAGAAACGATCTCCATCGATGCGTGCCGAAAATCCCCCGCCCGGGGCTTCTTCCGACAGGGTGTGGCCCCAGTAATCCGCCATACCGGACACACCGCCCTTGACGATGAGTGCCGCCGCGTGGGCCTGGGAATCATTGGAGATGCTTTGCTCCCAATACTCATGCAGCGCCACCTTCCCGGCATTTTTTTCGATCCATTGGAACGTCCAGTCGTAGTGACCGCAGAAGTCGTAGCACCCGAGCATCAGACCACCTCCCGGATTTTACCTGCACCTTGCACAAGCACTCCCCGCGGGGCGTATCGATGCACGCAAGCCCCGTTGCCCCCCTCAACTGTCATGCTCAGAAGGGATTCCTCGGCGCGGCTTTGATTGAGAAAGTAGCAGTGCTCGCAAAACTCCTTGGCAACTGTCCGACCGGCTCCCCGCAGGTGGGCAATCGCGGGACAGCGGTGAACTCTGATGGTCACCAACGCGGGTTCCTCATGGACGTCCACGTCGGCACCGGGTTCCGCGTCGAAAAACTCCCGCCAGTAGGCCGCCACCGCTGGCAGACCGCCATCGCGCCATTGACGATTGACGGTCGCAAAATAATCACGCCCCATTTCCCGCAGCCACCTGACGAAGCCATCGTGCCCGAACCTCTGGACCATGAACCGGAACGTCGCGTTGATCGCAAAATAAAAATCCGCCGCACCCTGTGGCTTGCTGTCTTGGTAGGGCAGATGCTTCATGAGTGGCGTCGGTGACTGCACCCTGCACGGTAATGCTCGGAATGCAAGGAGGACATTGAGGCTGGAGGGTGTCCTTGCAGGGTTGGGCGAGGTCGGTTCAAGCTGGGATAATGATGGCCAAAGCTGCCGCGCAGCAGCTTCCAGACAATCCCAAGTTTCAAATCCTGCACGACATGGACCTAGGGAAGACAGAAGCCGTCTTCGATGGAGACACGGACGAACTCCCCGTGGCACAGGAAACACAGTCGCGCTTGGTGCCAGAAACGCAGTTCGGGTCGGACGATACAGCCGATCTTTTGGATGTCGGGCTGGACCACGCAGCGGCGATGCTCGCACCAAGATCACAGATCCGGTGGCGGAGGACCCAGACCGCGTAGCCAGGCCCACGCCATGGCGGGTGAGACAACGCGAAACGCTGCCAAGCATATCAAAGTGGCTGTCTGGCCGGAGGCATATCTCCAGGGCTGGAAAGGCGGACGCTTGACTTGGAAAGAACCATTTAACAACTTTTGTCAGTGATGTCAGCCGCCTCCGGTTTCAAGTTTCGATCCAATTCCCCGGGGGTCCAGAGACCGGCTCCCCACCAGCTTGAAGTTCGACGCGGGCGCCCCGGCTTATGACACGGACGACAGACAGTCCACTGATGGCCGTCCTCGACGCGGGGCATCTACTGGACGGCAACCTGGACTGGGGCGACGTGGCTTCGCTTGGGCGGTTGGAAGTTTATCCGTCCACCGCACCGCGCGATGTGGTCGCGCGCGCCGCCGGTGCATCCGTAGTGCTGACCAACAAAACGCCGCTCTCCGCGGAAACCATCACCGCTTTGCCCGCGCTCCGCTTTATCGGCGTGTTGGCCACGGGCTACAATGTGGTGGACGTCGCCGCCGCCCGCGCCCGCGGGATCACTGTCAGCAATGTGCCAGCCTATGGCACGGCATCCGTCGCGCAGCACGTCTTCGCCCTCATCCTCGAACTCTGCAACCGCGTCGGGGCGCACTCCGCGGCCGTGGCGCGCGGACATTGGTCCGCCTCCGGCGAGTGGTGCGCACCCCTGGCGGACCTCGCCGAATTGGATGGGTTTTGCCTCGGACTCGTCGGCCGCGGGCGCATCGCCCGCCGCGTCGCGGACATCGGCCGCGCCTTCGGGATGCGTGTGCTGATGGCCAGCCCCTCCTATCCCTCGGGTGGGGAAGACCTGTCTCCGCTCGACGAAGTGACGGCCGGAGCCGATATCCTCTCGCTGCACTGCCAACTCACCGCAAGCAACGCGAGAATGGTCGATGCGGAATTCCTCCGGCGCATGAAGGCCACCGCCTTCCTCGTCAATACCGCGCGCGGCGGGCTGATTGACGAAGGCGCCCTGGCGCATGCTTTGGCCAGCGGCATCATCGCCGGCGCCGCACTCGACGTGCTGGCCGTCGAACCGCCGCCCGCGGATCACCCGCTCTGCGCCTTGCCGAACTGCCTGGTCACCCCGCACATTGCCTGGATGGGCCCGAACGCCCGCCGGCGCCTCATCGCCATCACCGCGCAAAACATCCGCGCCTTCCTCGCGGGACAACCGGTCAACGTCGTTAACCCCTGACACGCAGCCCGAGCGCGACCGGCAAGGGAGTCAATCAGTGTTATGCTGCCAAAAGCAGCTTGCCGTTTCTACTTTATCGCTGGGCCGAGCCGTCGCGGGCCACAGAGCACTACCGACAAACCCGATACCATTTCTACAGCGCCGCGAGAAAATCGAAGGCGCGGTCGTAGAAGCCCGGCAACATCTCGTGGTCGAAGTCGGGATAGATGAGGCACTCTTTCCCGCTCTTGATGGCGTTGTAGACAGCAAACTGCGTGGACGGGGGGCAGATGGAGTCCATCAGCGACAGGCCCATAAGGACTTTTGCCTTGATGCGCGGCGCGAGGTTCTTCACGTCGATGTAACCGAGCCGCGTGAAAATTTCCTCCTCGCGCTCGTGGCGCGGGTCGAAGCAACGGAAGAAGGTCCGAAGTTCCGCATAAGCATCCTTGGCCAGATCGAGGTCCCAGACGCGTTTGTAGTCCGAGAGGAAGGGGAAGACCGAAACGCACCGCGCGATGCGCGGTTCAAGCGCGGCGCAGGCGATGGAAAGCGCGCCGCCTTGCGACCCGCCCAGCGTGCCGACGCGCGACGGGTCGTTTTCCGGAAACGCCATGACCACGCGCGCGAGTTGCACGGTGTCGAGGAAGATGCGGCGGAAGAGAAGTTTGTCCGGTGCATCGTCGAGGCCGCGGATGAAGTGCCCGTGATGCGTGTTGCCTTTGACCGGGGTGTTGTCCTCGCTGCGTCCGCCCTGCCCGCGGCAATCGAGCGCGGCCACGGCAAGGCCCTGGCCGACGTAAGCCAGCCTGTCGACCCAGTCCCCGCTGTTCCAAGTGTAGCCGTGGAATTGAAGGACGGCCGGGCCGGGGGCGGGGCGGTTTTTCGGCCGGACGTATTTGGCGTAGATTTTGGCGCCGCCAACGCCGCGAAACCACAGGTCGAAGCATTCGGCGAGCGGGGGACGGATGGCGTCGGACGGCACCAGTTCCGGCTCGGGATCAGTGGCGTCCAGTTCGCGCAGCGCGGCGGTCCAGTAGTCGTCAAAATCGGCGGGGACTGGGGAGATGCCGCGGTAAACTTTGAGCTCCTCGAGGGGTTTGTCGATCAGGGGCATGAGCCGGAGAGCATACTATCCGGCGCACCGTCGAGGCAATGCTGCTCGCGCAAGTATTGTAGAACTCGAACCATGGCCTGACGCTCTGCTCCAACTCCCCGACCGTGGGGTAGCCCTTGAGGTAAATGTCCTCGTGTTGGAGGCTTCGCCAAAGCCGCTCAATGAACACGTTGTCCATCCACCGCCCCTTGCCGTCCATACTCACGGCGATCCCCAACCCTTCGAGCCTTCCCGTCCATTCCGGCGAGGTGAACTGGCTGCCTTGGTCGGTGTTGAAGATTTGCGGAAGGCCTCCGCATTGCGCCACCGCGTCCGCCAGGGCTTTTTCCGTCAGCGCCGAGTCCATCGTGTTGCTCACCGCCCAACCAAGCAGCTTGCGGCTGTGCCAGTCCATCGCTGCACACAGGTAGGCGTGCCCCTGCGGCATCGGGATATACGAATCGAAGCAAAGCGGAGATAGCCTGCAGGCAGGCAGCCCGCAGGGCGAGCAAAGCGAGGTAAATGTCCGAGCACCACACCTCGTCGCCGAACTCCACCAAACGATCCCGCAGCAGATACGGATACTTCCGGTGCCCGTTGTCGGCCATGCTTGTGCGCCGCGGCCGGCACCAGCTCGTTTCGATCCCCATTTTTGGCCTCAGCCTCTGGATCCGTTTCCTGATCCCGTAATCCCGCTCCAGCACCTCTGCCAAGCGTCGGCTGCCGATGCACGGATCCTTCGTGGTGGTCTCGTCTAAAACCCGGAGAAGGCGCCTCCCCTCCGCGGGCTCCTCGACCCGGCGGTAATGCAGACTCGAACGTGAGACCCCAGCAACTCGCACTGCTCCCGAACGCTCAGTTGTGGATGATTTTTTTCGACCAGCTCGGCATGGTTCACAGGCCGGGCTGTCTGGATTTTTTCCAGAAAATCCAGCTTCACGGTCAGCTCCCCAATCTTGGAATGCAGCTTCTCGCGTTCCCGCTCGAACTCCTCGTCCACATCCCCCCTTCCCTTTCTGGAAGGCCGCTCCAAGTCCCTCCGAGAGCATTCTTTTCCATTCCGAGACCTGCGTGGGATGTGCCTCGTATTCCCCCGCAATCTACTGGGTGGTTTCCTGAGCTTTCAAAGGTTCCAGCCCCACCCGGGCTTTGAAGGCTGTGTCGTGTCTCCTGCGTTTGGCTTTCATTGGCAATGGTCTTCACGTTGTGATTGGCCACTCCCCCAAGCCATCGCTATTTATCGCTTAACAGCTGGTCCGAATCTCTGGGTCCACCTCAATCGGGACTTCTTTCCGACAGCTAAAAGAGCGACCCTCCTGCTCACATCGGTTTGAATATTTCCAAACTGGCAATATTTCTCATGGTGATGCCAAGCAATTCTGGTGTTCGCGCTACCGATTCCTCAAACGGGAGCGGAGTCGGAGAGAGCGGGCAGACGAGGTGGAATATTTCGGCCAGTGCGGCGTGATCGGCAATCTGCCCGGCAATCGCAAATCGGCGCTTCCCGTGTTTTTTTGCCATGACGGCCAGAGATCCGGGTCCCTTTCCGTGCAATGTCTGGCGGTCCATCCCGCCTTCGGCAGTGACTATAATATCGCAAGCGATTACCCGCTCCTCAAGGCCGGTGCACTCGGCAATTTCGTCAAAGCCAGATCGCAACGCAGCGCCACAAAACGCCATCAGTCCAAACCCAAGCCCTCCAGCTGCTCCGGCCCCCGGCCGCACGCGCACCTTCACTCCCAAATCGCGCTCCACGACGGACGCAAAATAACACACCGCGTCCTCCAACCGCTGAGCGTCGTCTGGCTGGAGGCCTTTCTGCGGGCCGAAAACATGCGTTGCTCCCAGTGGCCCAAGGAGTGGGCTCGTAACATCCGAGAGGCCCTCGACAATCGCCTTCACTGGCAATGCCGGCGGGGTGACGTTTTTTATTTTCAAAAAGTTCGCTGGAATCGGCGCCACTTCGACTTCGGTTTGATTATGAAATCGAAATCCAAGCGCTGCTGCCATACCGGCTCCGGCATCATTCGTTGCGCTGCCGCCAAGACCGAGAACAACTCGTGATGCCCCGTGGGCCATCGCTGCTTTCATCGTAGCTCCGGTCCCAAAGGTTGATGCCAGCCATGGATTACGCTCGTCGGCGGTCAATCTCCACAACCCAGAGGCCTCCGCCATCTCGACCACCGCGGTTCGTGACCCCTCTATCCATCCGAATCGGGACGTGATCGGTCGGCCCAGTGCGTCCAAGGACTGACAAGGAGTGATGCACCCGCCCAACGCTTCGGTGAGCGTTTTCATCGTACCCTCGCCACCGTCGGCGAGTGGTTGCAGATCGATTTCCGCGGTGGGATGCACGGCGAGAATTGCCTCCGCCATAATGACTGCTGCGACGTCCGCGCTGAGCGACGATTTGAATTTGTCGGGCGCTACAAGAACTCGCATAGGAAATTACGATAACACCTGCGAATTAATAATGCGGGCGATGCCATCCAGCGAGCCCTTAATAAGAATGATGCAGCCGGAGGCACGCTAAAAGTGCGGCCTGGCTCGGTTTTGCAAGGGCGAATTGACTCAAATGAAAAGACACGGGGCACGTGTCTTGGTTGGGGCGGAAAACGATACGTTGCCTCAATGAAAAAGATACCGCGGCCGGATGTCTTTAAAAATGAGTCAAAAGAGTCGGCAGGAGATATTGGAGCAGGCCCGGGAACGATATGGGCGGGGCGGCGGGCAAGATCGCGGCCGGTTGTTCGTGTCGCGAGAGTTTCGCCGCACACGGTCCGCACCTAACGGACTTGGCTGCTCGAGTGATGCTTTTCACCCCCACCCGTACTTTGTGCCACCAGGCTCTTGCGACTCGGAATTACGGCGATTTGACCAAGAAAGTGCCGTCGCCAAGGTCAGCGCTGGTATTGCCCTCCCCCAAGATGGCCAGCCGGCGATCCTCACGACCGATTTGGCGCGACAGAAGGGTCAAAGCGGTCGCCACCTCGTTCATAAACTCGCGTGGCTGGTCACTCCCTTTTTCAGGATGCGGTTGCCGTATTTGACGACTTCGCCGGTCACGAGCACGGCATAGGCCGTCCGCGCGCGTTCGTAAAAAGCAGAACAATCGATACGCTGCGGCGCGGGAGCGTCGGGGCAAAGGGCCCGGATAACAATCCGGTTTTTCCCCTCCACCGCGGAATCGAGCGTGTCGCCGGGGACAGGCGCCATGATGATCAGCGGGGGGGCGCAAGCATCCAATGCAAAGAGTGGCAGAATGACGGATAAAAGAGTGGCCACGGCCAGACCACCGGCGCGCAGGACACGACCATTCATGCTGCGTCCTCGGAAATGGGCGTCGGCCAACACGATTTCGTCAACGTGTCCCATCTTGGCCAGCGTTTTGAGCAGGTCGGGGCTGATCGCGGAATGGATACCTCTGAGCATGGTGCGGACGTCTCTTTTCAAGATCATGTTACGGGGCGTGATTTGCAATGGATAAGCTTGATAACATCATGTATATTTTTAACTTCCGTGTCTCTCCGACCGCTTCCTCCTCCCGGATTTGTCGCACCGCATGTACGGCGCGGCCGCTACATCTTTCTCAAGGCCGCGGCCGCCCTGCAGGCGACCAAAATCGGACCCCGCCTCGATCCCTCCACCCAGGTGGGTCCCGCCGTCAGTGCCATGCAGCGCGACCGCATCCTCGGCTACCTCAACAAGGGTAAGAAAGAAGGTGCATCCGTCGTGCTCGATGGCACCCCCCCGCCTACATGGTGAAGTTCCGCAACGAGGCCGAGGCCGTCGATCTCGTCAACCGCTTCGAGTACGGCATGGCAAACAGCGCGCGGAGCGCCGACCTCTCGCGCGCCAATCGTGTGGCCGAGCAACTGTTGGCCGGCAACAACTGGATCAACGCCCACAACGTTTTCGGCTACGGCCTGCCCTATGGCGGCAACAATCTCAGCGGGTTCGGCGGCGGCGTCAATTCCCCGGCGACCTTCGACGACTACCTCCGGCCCCAGACCATCGCCCGCCCGCTGGCGTGAACGAAGCGGACGAAATCGAGGCACTGCTGCGGGCCGACGGCCAACTGGCCCCGGGTCCCGCGAGCCTGACGCCGCTGTGCGGCGGTGTCTCGTGTGAAATTTTCAAGTTAGAGCAGGGCGAGAGAGTTTTTGTGGTCAAACGCGCCATGGCCAAGCTGCGGGTGGTTGCGGAATGGCGCGCCGACGTCTCCCGCAACGCCGTCGAACATGCCTTCTATCAAACGATGGCCGGATCGCTAGCCGGTTCGATTCCCCGCGTCTTTTTCCACAATCCGGCGCGCGGCTATTTCACAATGGAATGCCTCGGGGCCGACTGGCGGAACTGGAAAGAACTGATGATGCAGGGGGAGATCGAACCGACGCACGGGACGCTGGCCGGCGCACTGCTCGGCCGGATCCACGCTTCCACATGGGAGGACGCGGCGCTGCGGGAAAAGTTCGAGACCTCGGCGAACTTCCGACAACTCCGCACCGACCCTTACCTGCGGGCCTCCGCCTCACGCCGGCCCGAGGTGGGGGCGGAACTCCTCGCCGAAGCCGACCGTCTGGAAAACTGCCGTGTCTGCCTCGTGCACGGCGACTTCAGCCCGAAAAATCTGCTCGTGCAGGACAGCCGCATGATGCTCCTCGACGCCGAAGTTGCGTGGTTCGGCGATCCCGCCTTCGATGTGTCTTTCCTGCTCACCCACCTATTCCTCAAAGGGCTCTACCACACGCCGCACTGCACCGCTTGGCATGAGAACGTCAGCGCCGCTTGGGATGCCTACACGCTTGCGCTCGGACCCCGCATGACCTCGGCACTCGAGGCCCGCTGCGCCCGGCTCCTGCCCGCCATCCTCCTCGCCCGCGTGGACGGCAAGTCACCCGTCGAATACCTTGACACGCACCGACAACAGACCGTTCGCCTCTTCGCCGTGGATAAGCTGCGCCATCCCGCGCCGAATTTGTCCGGCCTGACGTCCGCTTGGTCTAACACACTATGAAAATCCGCTCCATCTCCGCCTACCAGATCTTCGACTCCCGCGGTGTGCCCACCGTCGAAGCCGAGGTCGTCCTCGAAAACGGCATCGTCGGCCATGGCCTCGTTCCCTCCGGCACCTCCACCGGCCAGTTCGAGGCGCTGGAACTCCGCGACGGCGATCCCGCACGCTACCGCGGCAAGTCTGTCTTCCGGGCCATCGCGAACATCGCACGCGAGATCGCCCCGTGCCTGGCCGGGCGTGATGTTTTCGACCAGCGCGGACTCGACGAGGCCCTCATCGCGCTCGACGGCCGGCCGGACAAGAGCCGTCTCGGAGCCAACGCCACCCTCGCTGTTTCCATGGCCGCGGCCCGGGCCGCTGCCGCCGCCCGTAGGCTCCCGCTCTTCCGTGCCCTGGGCGACGGCACCATCCTGCCCCTGCCGGAAATCCAGATCTTCGGTGGCGGGGCGCACGCCAACTGGCGCATCGACGTACAGGATTTTCTCGTCATAGCCACCGACGCCGCATCGTACGAGGAAACCCTCGAAATCACCTTCAATGTCTTCCACGCCGCCGGCGATCTCATGAAGGAACGCGGCGCCTATTTCGGCACCGCCGACGAAGGCGGCTACTGGCCGGATTTCCGCACCAACGAGGAAGTCTTCGAGGTCTTCCTCCGCGCCATCGAACGCGCAGGCTACACCCCGGGCGTCGAAGCGTCACTGTCCCTCGACATCGCCGCCAGCGACCTCCTCGATGAAGCGAGCGGACTTTACAAGTTCCGATTGGAAGATCGGGTCTTCGACTCCGATGCGTTCGCCGAGTTGATGATCGGCTGGTGCGCGAAATACCCCGTTGTCTCCATCGAGGACCCCATGGCCGACACCGACCGGGTCGGCTGGCAACGCCTCTGCCGGGCCCTCGGCGACAAAGTGCAACTCATCGGCGACGACCTCTTCACCACCAACCCCGACCGCATCCGCGAAGGCATCGCGGAAAATTTGGCCAATGCCGTGCTGATCAAACTCAACCAGATCGGCACGGTCACCGAAACCATCGACGCCATCCGCTTGACCCAATCAGCCGGTTGGAACGCCGTGGTCAGCGCCCGCTCCGGCGAGACTGAAGACGCCTTCATCGCCCACCTCTCCGTCGCCACAGACGCCGGACAACTCAAAGTCGGCTCATTCTCCCGCAGCGAACGCATGGTCAAATGGAACGAGGTCCTCCGCATCGCCCGCACCTTGGGATCCGAGGCCCGATTCCCCGGGGGCCAAGTGCTGCCGTCCAGACCAAAGGGGACGAGCTAGCCGCCTTTTTTATTCCTGACGGGATCCACCTGCCCCATTTGTTTTGAGAAATTTTTTCCGGGCAAAGCCGCTCGGGAAGGCGCCTTTTACGACCGACTGCATGGCTGCGGCCGGCGCGCCGGCGGGAGTTTACCGCATCGCCCACCACGAACTCGTGGTCGGCGTCCTCGCTCACATAGGCGTCGGGGTACTTGGGCTCCGCCGTCAGCGCCCGCACGGCCTCGACCGACACGCAGGCATACTCATACCCGCGCCGGCGCGAGGCGAACACCTCGGCAAAGGCGCGGGCCAACTGGTAGGCATCGCGTTCGTTCATGGCCACGCCTCCTCGGCCGCCATCGCCTCCTCGCGGGCGCGGGCTTCCCAGTATTCCGCCTCGGCTTGGGCGATGGCCTCCCACTTGTCCATCTCGCTGCGCAGGCTCTCCACCTGCGCCGCGGTGCGGACAACTCCGTGCCCGTGCTCTTGGTCGTAGCACTGCGGATCACCTTGGCATCCGCACACCTTGCATTCGGGGCAGATGCAGCGATCCACATTCTTGCCGCACACGTCGCACGGCCGATCATCATCCCACGGCGTGCCACTGCACCCGGGCGGGTAACTCCATCCGAAGATTCCGCTCATGGCATCAGTTCAGGCTGAGGTTGAGCTTCGAGTCGTCGCGGCCCGAGTGGACACGCTTGGTCGATTGCACCTTGCGCACTTGGGCCATGAGCATTTCCTCGGTCACCCGCCAGTTCTGCGGATCGGGATCGACAGACGCCGCTTCGATGGCGTTGAGGCACACGTTGAGCAGGTCGCCACCGGAGAGTCCGTGGGCCGCCATGGCAATGCCGCGCAGCGTCTGGGGCACACGGTCGGGGTTTGGCAGATGGAGCCGCAGGATTTGCTCCCGCATGGCCGTATCGGGCAACCGGAACTCAATGTGGCGGGCGATGCGGCGAAGCATGGCCTCGTCGTAATTACCAAACAGGTTGGTCGTCATCACCACCACACCCCCAAACCGATCCAGTTCCTGCATCAGCGTGTTGCGGTTCTGGTTGATCGAGGTCGAGCAGGATTCTCCGGTGGACACGCGCTTGGATAAGAGCGAGTCGGCCTCATCGAAGAACAGCACCGCATCAGCTTCCCTCGCCTGACGGAAGGCCAGCACGATGTGCTTGGCTGTGTCGCCGAGGTATTTGCTCACGATCGCGCTGTAGTCCACCTGATAGAGTGGCTTGCCCAGTTGCAGCGCGAGGCCCAGCGCGGCTCGCGTCTTCCCTGTCCCCGGCGGGCCGTAGAAGTTGAGGATGCAGCGGCCACTCATCGGGCGGATCGTGCTCAGCTTCCACACCTCCTCCATCTGCTCGGCCATGGCCAAGCTACGCAGGGCCGTGGCAATGTCGCCCCTCGCCTCCGCATGGAGCACGAGCTTATCGAGTTCGTGCCGCGACTCGGGCACTACCAGCAGCCCCACTTCGGGCGTCTGGCTTTGTCGCTCCCGGCGGCGGGGGTTGCGGTGGTCGTCTTGGGGCAACTGCTCGTCACCCATCATTTCGTTGTCAGGCATGTCTCTAGTTTCCTTTCTCTTTGCGTTGGCGCGGCCCAGTGCTACGCGACTTGCGTAGCGTGGGACGCGAAAAATGCTCAGGCACGATCATGGCGGCGGTCGTCAGCTCCTGCGGGCGCAGCACACCGTGCGGCCAATACAGCGGCGTGATCACTCCGCGGTCGATGTTCCATTCCACGATCACATAGAGCGTGTCGTCGCCATCCCATTCGGGGGCAATGCGCACGCGGTCACCGGCTTGGTAGTTGGGTTCATTCATAGTCCTTGGCCTCTCGCAGTCAGCCGCGCTGAGTCCATCCGATTGTTTCACCATTTTTCGGGGGATGCTGGGGGTGAGATGGAGTGAAGGAGAAGAAGGCCCCGAAAAGCTTCGTTTATCAGCCTTGGGGGATCGTTTTCCCCCGCTCGGGGTGGTGAGGGATGGCCGCTTTTCCCATGGCCCGTAGTGGTGCGTTTCCAGCATCTGCCGCGTGGCCTCTTCGAATGCGTAGCGGGTCACCGGCTCATTGATTTCGCCCACGGCGTAGTAGGCTGACTTCCTTGCGCAGACGAAACGTCCGTTGCTCGGATCAAGCACCACATCGCCGATCTCGATCCAGGCATGCCCGTAGCGGATTCCGGCAATCGGCCCCTGCCCCATCACCGTGCCGTGGACGAGCACGATGCCCGGACACGACCGGTGCACATAGAGCAACTTGGCCGCAGCTTCGTAGCAATCGCCCTCGCCCGTCATGCCACGGCCCCCATGTCGTAGGCGCTTTCCAGATCGGCCAAGGCGGCCCGCACACAGCCGCCGCAGCCCAGGGCAATTTCATGGGCGAGCGGCTTGGGCGCTTTCCACCGGCGAACCAGCCACGCTGCAATTTCATCAGCTTCGGGCGCGGCGATCTTCCATGCTTGGAACCGCGTCTGGAACCGCTCGGTGAGCAGATCAAGCTGCAGGTTGCTCGTGCCGATAAACGCGCGGCCCGGACGCAGCTTGTCCAGATACGTGAGCAACAGGTCTTGGCTTTCCTTGCTGGCGCGGTCGAGTTCATTGACCACCCGAACCTCGTAGCCGCCGAACAGGCCGTGGTAGGCGAGGCTGTCCATCCATCGCCGCACCGAGTCCACCGTAATTTCGCGGCCGTTGAAGTCCTCAATGGCGAGGGCCTGCTCATCACACAGCGCCATGGCCACCATGTCGGCTACGCTCGTCTTGCCCACCCCCGGCGGCCCGTAGAGCAGCACCTTCATCGGCCCGCCGCCCAAGAGCCGCACGCGATGAGCTTTTGCGACCAATGCGGTCGCCACTTTACGCGCATGTCCGATCAGGTCCTCCGGCTTACGCGGCCGGAACGAGGCGGGTGTGACTGTGTGGTATCGTTTGGTTTTCATAGTCTTCGATCTTGGTGAGTTCGGCGGCCACTGACTGGGCGCCCTTGCGGTAGACGGTGACGGCGATGAGTTCGGCGCCGCGCCACACGGCCCAGTAGCGCGTCGTGCGGTAGCGGCTGATGTGGATGAAGGGATGCGCGGTCATCGGGCATCATCCGGTGCGGAGGGCTCGCGGTCCTCCCATGCGGTGGCGGCCACCTCCGCTTGCCGGTGCTCGGCAAAACTGCGGCCGATCCAGCATTCGAAGGCGCCGCGCTCGTCGCGGCCCCCGCGCACCACGGTCCAACCGTGTCCGGGCGCCGGCACAACCTCAGGAGCGTAGAACGTGTTCATTTGCTCCACCCCTCCCTGCGGATGCGCGCCTTGAGCGTGTTGATCGGCACATCGAAGTTGGCCGCGGTCTGCTTGATGCTTTTCGTCTTCGCGTAATGTCGCCGGATGGCCTTCCAGTCCGGTCCGAGGATGGCACGGAGTTTCGCTGGAATGGTCCGTGGGGGCTCACGCCGCTCTGCCTTGGATGGTGGGGATGCCCCAAGCCTCGCGGTGGGATCGAAACGCTGGGGAAGCTTGCTCCCCTCCTCGTCCACCGAAACCACCTCCCCCGCATTGCCCTTGCGGCCCTCGAGCGCGGTCAGCCGGTTCTTGATCGCGGCAAGCTCTTGCTTAACCGCCGCCTCGGCTGCCTCCCGCATGAGCTTGGCCGGATCAATCCGTCCATTGCCCACAGACACCCGCGCCATCTTGGCCGTCACGATTTCCTCGATCAGCGCGGCGGGGATTTCCGTGATCGCGTAAACGAGTCCGGTCAGGCTTTCGAGGCGCAGGGCGCGCTTCATGGCATCGCGGGCCTCGCGAGGGCTAGCCGCCTCCACGCGCTGGTCGAACACGATGCGGTCGCCCTGGCTGGCCACGATCTTGAACGTCATGACGCCACCTCCTCGTCATCGGCGTCCGCTCCGGCGGTCCACAGGGCGAGTTGATCGCCCACATCGGCCGTGTCACCGCTCCAACGTACACGGCGCTCGGCGCGTTCCATTTCATAGACGAAGCCCAAGTTGGACACACGCATGCCGCCCCACGTGCGCCAGTCGCCGTAGAGCTTGGTCGACTTTGCCGAGTAGAGCACGAACCGCCCCTCGATGTGCTCGAGCACGGAGTTGTCGCGCAGGTGATCAACCAGCAGGGCAATCACCCGGCTGTCGCTCATCGGCCCGCCCACCTTGCGCTTCTGTTTGGCCTCCACAAATTCCAGCGCGCTCTTGTGCCCCGACCACGTGCCGTTGTGGAAAAGGAGCCGAGCCGCTTTCCCCTCCAGCTTGGTCGAGGCCCCACGGTCCACAGGGAACGGATGGCAGAGCTGCGGCTGAACACCGCCCACGCTGGCCCACCGGAAGTGGATCACGAGCTCGCCGTCGAGTTTACCGATCAGTTGGCCGACCTCCTCCGGACCGAGGTTCTTTTGCCAATGCACTTTGTCGCTCCGGCGCCAGCCCACGCCGGCGCCGTGCGGGTTGGCCGCGTGACAGGCACGCAGCACGTCAATATCCGGCCGAACCTTCGGCGGGCATACAAGGATCACACACATATCGCTTCTTTTCCTTTCTTAGTTGTTGGTTGGTTGTGCTACGCGACTTGCGTAGCTTGAGGGCTTAAAGTGGCGCATGGGGGTAGCGGAGATCGAACTGGCGGCAGAGCCGCAGGGCCTCCTTGCGGTATTGGCGGAACTCCGTGTGCAGACAGCCGAACAGCCCGAGCGCGCAGTCCCGCTTGCTGCCCGTCCATCCGAGGTAGTCCCACAGGAACTTCACCGCATCGGCTGCCGTGCGCGTGCGGGCCTCCTGCACCTTGTTCTTTTTGAAGGCCCCGAGGCATTCCACCTCAGCCGCGCGACGGCAGAGTCCGATCGCCGTGGCTACGTGGTGCTGCACCTTGGCCACGCTGGTCGTTCCGGCAAAGGCGCGGA